>Ga0194116_10003961_pt1 | contig 17357 bp, 13 predicted proteins | sample TA2MahsurfametaG_4_FD_148617 | JGI IMG/M metagenome (GOLD analysis project Ga0194116, IMG submission 148617) | Freshwater microbial communities from Lake Tanganyika, Tanzania - TA2015008 Mahale S9 surface | ecosystem: Environmental > Aquatic > Freshwater > Lake | place: Tanzania: Lake...
TCGAATGGCATTACAAACGAGAGAACAGCATATCAAACGAGACAAAGCGACTTCCAATATTTGTACTGCACAAGCACTTTTAGCTGTTATGGCCAGTATGTATGCTGTTTATCATGGTCCTAAAGGAATTCGCGCTATTGCGGAACACGTTCACGAGTTGGCATCTACAGCAGCGAAAGGATTGAAGTCGAAAGGAATCAAATTGGGTTCAGACAATTATTTCGATACACTTTGGATTAAAGGATTGGATGTAAAATCAATTCGTTTAAAAGCTGAAAATCACGGTTTGAATTTCAATTATTTGAATGACCAAGAATTAACAATAAGTTTTGGAGAGCCGCATACATTGGAGGATGTCAATACGATTCTTTCTGTGTTTGACTCAGAAAAGGTGGAGACCATATCAAACGCGGCAATTTCAGGTGATTTCTTAAGAACAGAAGCAATTTTAACGCACAGTGTTTTCAATAAATACCATTCTGAATCCAAGATGATGCGTTATCTCAAAGGATTGGAAAACAAAGATTTATCATTGGTTCATAGCATGATTCCATTGGGTTCTTGCACCATGAAACTTAACGCCGCAAGTGAATTGATTCCAATCACCAATCCGCAGTTCGCAAATATGCATCCTTTTGCGCCGAAAGAACAGGTATCGGGTTATTACGAAATGTTTGAGCAATTGGAAAAAGATCTTTGTGAAAGTACTGGTTTTGCGGCTGTTTCCTTACAGCCAAATTCAGGTGCTCAGGGCGAATATGCCGGACTTATGGTCATCAAAGCGTATCACGAATCAAGAGGAGATTTCCACCGAAATAAAATGATCATTCCTTCTTCTGCACACGGAACAAATCCTGCATCAGCGGTGATGGCCGGTTTTGAAGTGGTTGTTACGAGTTGTGACGAAAATGGAAATATCGATATTGAAGAATTGCGAAAAGTCGCCACGGAATTGAAAGATTCATTGGGAGGCTTGATGGTAACCTATCCTTCAACTCACGGAGTTTTTGAAGAAGGAATTAAGGAGATTACGACAATCATTCATGATAATGGTGGACAAGTATATATGGATGGAGCGAACATGAATGCGCAAGTCGGTTTGACAAATCCTGGAAACATTGGTGCGGATGTTTGTCACCTAAATTTACACAAGACTTTCGCCATACCTCACGGTGGTGGTGGTCCTGGAATGGGTCCAATTGGTGTTGCTGCTCACTTGGCTCCTTTTTTACCTGGAAGTGCTTTAGTGAAAACAGGTGGTGAAAATGCGATTCATGCTATTTCTGCTGCGCCATATGGAAGTGCTTTGATTCTTTTGATTTCTTATGGATATATTAAAATGCTTGGAGCAAAAGGACTTCGTGAATCCACAGAAAATGCGATTTTGAATGCCAACTATATTGCGGCTTCGTTGAAAGGGCATTATGATATATTATATACAGGAAAGAACGGGACAGTTGCACATGAAATGATTTTAGATTGCCGTGACTTCAAGAAAACAGCTGACATTGAGGTAGCTGATATGGCGAAACGGTTAATTGATTATGGTTTTCACGCACCAACAGTTTCTTTCCCGGTTGCAGGAACCTTGATGATTGAACCAACGGAATCCGAAGACAAAGAAGAATTAGATCGTTTTATTGAAGCGATGATTAGCATCCGAAATGAAATTCGAGAAATTGAAAACGGTCATGCTGATAGGGAAAATAACTTATTGAAAAACGCACCGCATACTGCTGATTGCATCATTAATAAAAATTGGAATTATCCGTATTCTCCGCAAGAGGCTGCTTATCCAGTTAGCTATATGAAAAATTTCAAGTATTGGGTTCCAGTTCGCCGTGTTGACAATGCGTTCGGAGATCGAAATTTGATTTGTTCGTGCCCGAGTGTGGAAAGCTATGCGCGCATTGAGAGTTAAGAGTTAAAAATTAAGAGTTTAGAATTTTGGAAAAAATAAGTCTTTTGTCACATTATCATTTGTCCGATACTCGTAAAATCCTGAAGTCATAATCTTTTAAAATCATTGGGCTAAAAAAATGAAACTAGATATCCTTGCTTTTGCTGCTCACCCGGACGATGTGGAAATCTCTGCAGCGGGAACTTTATTGAAATACATCAGTGAGGGGAAATCAGCAGGAATTATTGACTTGACGGAAGGAGAGCTTGGAACGAGAGGAACCGTCCAGACGCGCTACGAGGAAGCGGAGGCTGCTGCGAAATTATTAGGAATATCAGCAAGAGAAAATCTACGTATTAAAGATGGATTCTTTGAGCACACTGAGGAGAATAAACGTTTAATCATTAAACAAATTCGTCGTTTTCAACCGGAAATCGTTTTGGCCAACAGTATATTGGATCGTCATCCGGACCATGGAAGAGCAGCAAAATTAGTCGCCGATGCCTGTCATTTAGCCGGACTCCGAAAAATTGAAACAGAATGGGAAGAAAAACCACAGGAGGCTTTTCGCCCGAGACTCGTTCTGCATTACATTCAAGATTACTATATACAACCGAATTTTGTAGTTGATGTTTCGGAATTCATGGATAAAAAAATCGAGGTCATCAAAGCCTATAAAACGCAATTTTACAATCCCAATAGCACAGAGCCAAGCACACCCATTTCTGGTGAAGAATTTTTTGATTTTTTAAAAGGAAGAATGATGTCAATCGGTCGACCTGCCGGTATGAAATATGCGGAAGGGTTTACCATTGATCGGATTGTGGGGGTCAAGGATTTGTTTGATTTGAAGTAGTCGAAATTAATCGCCTATCCAAATAAGTAGGTTCAAATACTGTAAATTATTGTATCTATTTTAACTGTAATTTCAGGAACGGGTCCCACTTTTTTCATACATTCAATAGAAAAAGTGAGGAATGACCGGTCTAAGCACAATTGAGGAGAAACTAATTAAAGTAAGGGAAAACCAAGTATTGTTGGATAGAGATGTTGCATTTTTATATGGTGTTGAAACGAAGTGCATCAATGAAGCAGTAAAACAATCCTGAGAAATTTCCGGAGGGATATGTGTTGATTTTAGATAAATCGGAGGAACAAATTTTAAAGTCGAAAATTCCGACCATAGAAAAATCAGGCTCTGGCCAACACCCCAAGTATGGTGTTAAAGCCTGCATAGAAAAAAGACTTTGTTTGTTGGCGACCATTCTGAAAAGTCCAAAAGCAAAATAGACTTGAAAGGAATTGAAACCTATTAATTGATTTTTTGTCCACTTCGGATAATTACTTCAGATCCATCAGCTACAAAAACGGATGTAGGAGAAACTGAATTTAATGACCTAAACGTTTTTCCATAGTTTTCTTCAAAATCAACAGCTAATTCATAGGTTTTTACGGGAAGAATATTCCATCGAGGATGTTCTACTTGATATTCTAATGTTGCTTTGTTGTCAATTTTGGTGTATCCCCAATAATGTTCCGTTATAAATTCTTCCTCGCTGTCTTTTTGAATAGGAACAGGTTTATTTTCTACCTGAATTTTCATGGAATTCCATTTTTCCATTTTCCAAGAATAGTCCATGGTTAATTCGTCGCCAATTTCAATCCATTCATGCGTCATGGGTCTCGTTTCATAATGTTCATTAAAAAACAAATTTGCTACAAAAGAAAGTGCAGGTTTTGGAACAATTTCCTTGATGAAAACTACTCCACGTTTCCATTCGGTACCATCAAAGTATTTCACATAAAAACGCAAGTTTACTTCTTCAAATTGAACATGGCAGGGCACTCGAATTCCTTTGAGACGGGTATCTTGAAATAAAAATCCAACAAGGCTGACGTAACAGTTTCCATTCCAAAGATCTAATTCTGTGTGCTTTGGAACGAAGGATAAGAGTATTTTTGGATCTACCACATAATTTGTCATGACCAATTTACTCCATCTGCCGGTGAGAAATATTTTATTTTTTTTCATAAATTCGTATTTCTTTCCGTAAAACGCCAGACGAATCAAAGTGTTTAGTGTACACGAACTAAATCCCGTAATTTTTTGTATTTTTGTTTCTGTAATTAAAAAATTTTGATTAAGAATTCTATTCTATTTCTATTCTTTGTTTTGTCTTTGAGCCACATGCGAGCACAAACTTTTGTTTTTGCTCAGCTTACCGGTTCCCCTAATTTAAATACTACTGGCTGGAATTTGACGGGTAATGCTTATTCGGGAGATACCGGTGGGGATACCGATGCAAGTCCAAACGAACTTATTTTGACCAATGCTCAAGGTAATCAAAGTGGAGGAGTTTTTTATGGTTCACCAATAAACCCATTAATTTGTTCAAAATGGACAGTTGAATTTGATTACAGAATTTGGGGTGGAAGTGCTGCTGATGGGTTGGCGTTTTGTTTTTTAGATGTTCCTCCTTCAGGTTTTGTCAATGGTGGTGGCGTTGGAATACCAGGCACTGCAAATGGTTTAAAAGTGATATTAGACACATGGGATAACGGTTGTGGAGCAAACCCCGAACTTCAAATATACAGTGGAGTTGGGTATAATGAGTGTATTTCCGGTATAGTAAAAGTAACAAATACTGGAGGAAACTTAAATTTCATGCGAAGTAACGGTTATCAGCCAGTAAAGATTACTTACATTAACGGTGCGGTAACTGTTTTTATTAATAACACACAATATTTGACTGCAAATTTTCCAATTAATTTCACGGGATATATGGGTTTTACAGCATCTACAGGAGGGGCGACGGATCAGCACTCCATTAGAAATGCGATTATTTATACTGATCAAGCAACATCAAATGCTGGAAATGACGTCTCTCTTTGTTCGGGAGAGGGCGCAATAATTGGCTCGACACCCAACTCAAATTACATATATTCATGGTCACCGACAACTGGCTTGTCCAATCCCTCAATTGCAAATCCAACAGTTACCTTAACAAATAATGGAAATTCTCCTGTTACTCAAATTTATACCGTGAGTACCTCTCTAGCCTCTAATCCCGGAGCCTGCCCGACAACGGATCAAGTAAATGTTACTGCATATCCAAATTATAATACAAATTTAAATCTCGCAATATGTTCTGGTGATTCGTATGCTTTTAATGGCCAAAATATTAGTACATCGGGATCGTACCAAGGAAATTTTCAATCCATAAATGGTTGTGATTCTGTGGTTAATCTGGTTTTAAGTGTAAATTCAGTAACAACAGCCAACATAGATACGAGTATATGTCAGGGAAGTATTTTAAATTATGCTGGTCAAAGTTTGACAAACTCAGGACAATATGCATTTACACTCCAAAATCAATTTGGATGTGATTCAATTGTTTCTATCAATTTATCAGTCCTAGCGCTGCCTTCTTTAGTGAGTCCACCACAAACGATTTGTTATGGAGATACTGCTGTGCTTATTCCTTCGGGTGCAGTAACCTATACTTGGAGTCCTGCCTCTATTGGTACTGTAAGTTCGCAGGGGGTTTTGACTGTACCTTTATTTTCAAGCACAAGTTTTCTTTTAACTGGAACGGATGCATTTAATTGTTCGAATACACTTTCGGTACCTGTAACAGTTAATCCTATCCCGGTTATTCAACTCTCCGCAGATGAATCTGAATATTGTGAAGGAGAACTTGGTCAATTGAGCGCCTCTGGTGGTGTATCCTACTCGTGGAATGAATTTCCGGGGAATGGGTCAACTCAAAATTTTACTACTCAGTCAAGTTCCTATTTTTCGGTGACAGGTACTGATGCGAATTTATGTTCCTCTATCGATTCGCTGTATGTTTTGGTTAACGAAAATCCCATTTTATCAATCACACCAAACCAGCAAATTTGTTCAGGTGAATTCGTAACGATTGATGTGCAGGGAGCAAATAGTTACCAGTGGTCACCAAATGGTGCTGGAAGTCAGACGGTTGTTTCACCCAGTTCAACAACAATTTATACGATTACAGGATTTAACCTTGAGAATTGTTCTTCTCAAATTTCAACAACGGTCACGGTAAATCCAAATCCATTGGCAAGTGTTACAGCAAGCCCTTCAATAACGACTTCAGATTCCCCAATAATTACTTTTACAAATAATTCAATTGGGGATGATGTAGTTTTATTTGAGACAGGAGACGGTGTTTTATTTGATCAATTTGATGGTCACTTGGAATATTCATATCCTTACATGGAGGGGGATTATACTGCTTCCTTGTGGGTTCAAAATCAATTTGGCTGTGAAGATTCTACATCTGTTATCATTCAAATTAAAGGAGATGAGCTATTTTATGTGCCGAATACATTTACTCCAGATGGGGATGAACATAATCATGTATTCTATCCAGTATTTACTGCTGGATATGATCCTTCGAATTTTCAAATGGATATTTACAACCGTTGGGGTGAATTGATTTATCAATCATTAAATGCCCCCAAAGGTTGGGATGGTTATTTCAACGGTGTTATATGTCCTGTTGGAACTTATACTTGGAAAATAGTATATAAAATACCTGACACGGATGAATATAAGGTATGCAGTGGCCACATTAACTTAATGCGTTAAAAAGCGAACTGATTTCACTTTTTAGTTCTTGCTTGAATTTTTGTTAGGTTCTTTCTTATTTTTTTTAGTCAAGAAAGAAACATTGGAATTGAACTTAGTCATTTTGAAAGTGAAGCGTACGTTCAAGCGGAATAAAAAGGAAAGTTAGCCTGAAAATTCTGAGAAATTTACCTTCCAACCCAAAGTTGTGGATTTAAGCACTTAGGAATGCCTCCAACAACTTGATGAATTTCAAAGTGACATATGGATACGTTATCATCTATCATCAGACTTCCAATGGCTTGTTTGGTGCTTACTTTTGATCCAATGCTAACATAGGTCTCCTTTAGATTGCTATAAACCGAACGGTAACTTCCGTGCTTGATAATGACAACTTTCCCGGAGCCAGTAATACTAAACACACTTGTGACCTCCCCTTCGAAAATGGCACGAACATTCGCTCCTTTTGAACAAGCATAATCTACACCATTGTTATTGGTAAAAACATCTCGTAAAGTCGGGTGTGCATTTCGGCCAAAACTTTCTACTATACTTCCTGATGAAACAGGAGCCGGCAATCGACCTTTATTCGATTCAAAGTTTTTGCCTGCAACAGAACCTTCAGAGGTTTCAATAAAAACGGGAGTTTTCGGTTCCTCAGGTTCTTTTTCGGTAGTCTTTTCAGGTGTTGTGGTCGCTGGCGTTTTTCCTTTTTCCTTCTCTTTGTTTTTTCGTGCTAATTCCTCTTGTTCTTTTTTCTTCTTCGCATCAGCCTCTCGTTTCTTTGCTGCTTCCGCTTCTTTTTTCGCTCTTTCAGCCTCTTGACGTGCAATATCAGCCCGAATCGCAGCATTGATTTTTTGTTTTAATTCTTCCTTTTTTCGCTCATCTTCTTTCAACTGCGCATATAACTTTTGTTCTTCTTGCTTAAATTTTTGATAGGTTTTTTCTTTCGTTAATTTATCCATGGAAATTTGCTCTCGCTCGATTTTCTTTTCTTCCAAAGCCTTGGATTTCGTTTCTTTTTCTTCCTTAATTTGATTTAATTCTTTGTCAATCAAAGATCTGTGTTGTAAAATCAGAGCCATTTGTTTCTTTTGTATTCCCGCTACTTTTTTCAAATATTTCGTTCGTTTAGAAGCCTCATTGTAATTGTCGGAGGATAAAATAAACATTATTTTCCCGTAGTTATTTCGATGTTTGTAAGCATACAACAACATCGATTTGTATTGTTTTTTCAATTGAATCAACCGAGTTTTCAACTGATTGACCTCCTGCTTTTTTTCAACCATTTTTATTTCAGCAACTCGCACTTGATCATCGAATACTCGAACTAATGCTTCACGACTTTTAATTTGATTGTCGATTAATTTCAATTCATTTAAAGAAGCTTGACTGTTTGACTTAACCTTGTTCAGGAGGGCTTTGGTATTCGAGATTTTCTTCTCTAATTTTTGTTGCTCTTTTTTGAGTTTGTCGCTGCTTGTCTGACCATAAGCAACTCCAAAAAAGAATAGTAAAACCACTAAATTAATCGCACTTTTCATAATTCTCAGGTATTACAATGATGAGTTCTTGAGGTTCATTTATTTCGATTTTTTCATATTCTAAACGAACATAAATGCTGTTTCTAGGCGTTTTAATTTGAATCAACACATTTTCTGGCACCTTGATGCCTTTGTCAAGTTGAAATGATAAATAATCAACGTATATTTCGGTTGTATCACTTGGACTGTAAATGGTTGTTTTCTTCAATTCTTTTGCGTCATTGGTTAGGAAATAATTAATGATGATATCCTCCTTTGCCTTTCGTTCAAATCGTTTTTTCTCCCTTTTTCTGTGAGATGAGATTTGATAGCGATATGGATCGTTGATGACAAAATATTTTTGATCGACCTTATAATCAAGCGGTCGACCAAAAAATAATTCTTCGATGTTGTTGTAAGTAAAATCAATACCGAAATTTTCTTTTATATAATTCAAGGTTTGAATAACGTAACACTTATCCTTACGATTCACCACTTTTATCGTGTCTTTCGTTATCATAGTCGTTACAATTGGAATTTTGGCATACGTGATGATGGCGCTGACAGCACTGTCAGATACAATTTTAAGTGATGTTTTGAATGAAATTTCTCGCGTTGTATCTTTATAGTCAACGCTTAACTTCGAATAAAACGTTTTTGGTTTCACCAAGGCAAGACTATCTAATGTTTCCACAAGCTCTTTGTCTTTTTTCTTTGGTAATTTTTCTTGAGGAAGTGTTTCATCAATAGAGGTAACAAAATTCGGCGCGCATGAACCAAGCCAAAACAGCCCAAAAATGGAAAATATGAGTTTAATAAATTGGGTCATAATAGGCTTTGTTTTGGATTTTTTTGTCCAAGTTGAAATTTGTAGATTTCAGTTCTTTCGCTTTTAACCAATATTCGATTGCTCTTTCTTTTTGACCGATTTTGAATGCACAGTCACCGAAATGTTCAACTATTACTTTATCATTTGGAGCAATCGCCAAAGCTTGATTAAAATAATCTTGTGCTGTCGAATATTTTCCTTTCACGAACAAAACCCAACCTTTTGTATCTAAAAATCGAGCTTGATTTGGTGCAGTTAGCAGCACTTCATCAATTAACTTTTCGGCCTTTTCGAGTTCATTGGTTTGAAGCGCGAGTCGATACGCGTAATTGTTTTTCAAAATCAAACTAGTTGGTTGTTTTTCAATTGCTTTCTCGTAAAATAATTTCCCGTTTTCAAAATCCTTTAGCCCAAAATTCGCTTCACCAATCTGTCCATAAATTTCGGCTTCAAGTGCGCCGTCGTTGAGGAGTAAGTCTATGGACTCCTTAAGCTTGGTAATCGCTTCTGCATATTGTTTCTTTTGATTTTTTGCAACACCATTAAAAAAATAAGGAACGGGTTGAACTGGAAAAAGCTCAATGCATTTATCACTATCGACATTCAAGGAATCAAACCATTGATTTTGATATTCCAAGACTAAAATTTGATTCCAAATTGGAAACAAATTTGGATTGAATTCAACCGCCTTTTTGTAGGATTTCGTTGCCTCCTCGAATCTATTGGCTTTGAAAAAATAATCACCACGAATGGAATGCGCTTTTGCTTCTTTCGGGTAGCGACCGACCATATATTCGACTAAAGACTCCATATCTGGGTCACTCGTTTTGAAATTCTGAATGCTAATCAAAATCTCCATTTTTTGATCCAAGTTTGCTCCCTCTTTTTTAACTGCTTGTTTCAGATTATTCAGTCCGGTTTGTTCCTGACCTATTTGCATTTGCATGTCACCAAGCATATAAAAAGCGAGGCCGTTTTCAGGATCAGCAGTAACTAATTCTTGGAGCAATTTCATCCCTGAATCATATTGCTTTTTCTGCATGTAATAATCAACCAAATTCGCAATGATGGTTGGATCGTCCGGATACTTATTTTTCGCTTCTAATAATACATCCAAAGCATCTTTATCTTGTCCCGCAGAGAGCAACAGATGGTAGCGTTTAATTTCAATTTCAGAATTTCCACCTAGCCGCTTTTCAAGATTTGCCAATGTTTGAAGCGCTTTATCTCGTTTTCCCGCTTTCACCCAATTTTCAAATGATCCGTAATAGTATTCATGGTTTTGAAGATTAATTTTGGAAAGTTTATCAAAAATCGAGGCTGCTTGCTCGTATTCCTTCAACTCTTGTTGCATAAAAGCAAGTTCAGTTTGATAATACAGATTTTTTGGATCCGATTCCGAAGCTTGTTTGGTGTGAAAAGATGCCTTCTGCAAATCATTTTTCATCAAATAGAGCTGCGCAAGTGCGAAATTTGCTGCGTCATCAGTTGGGTCTTCCTTCAAACACAAATTAAACTTTTCGATCGCCTGATCAACCTCGAAATTTAGTTTTAATCGAACTCCTTCATGAAAATTTTTGATAAATGATGAGGCATGAACAATCTTTTTCTCCTTCGCCGTTCGACAAGCAAAAAGTGACAAGGTTACTAAAAGAATAATAAAGCTTTTCAATCGCATTAGCTGATGGTCGTAAAATCTCCCAGACTTAAATCCAAGGCTTGTCCTTGATAAACAACTTTCGAGCCAATCATCGAATCAACCAGCACCACATTTTTCAAACTCGTGCCCTGCTGAATGATTGAATTACGAATGTTGCCATTAACTACTTCGGTTCCTGATCCAATCGAAACATGTGGTCCGATTACCGAATTAGTTATTTTCACGTTTTTACCGACATAACATGGCGGAATGATTACGCTATTTTCCATTTCAACTGATTCGTGAACCAATTGCTTTTGCGCTTCCCAATCGAATTCCAAAACACGTTGATTTGTATGAACAGTTACTTCTTTGTTGCCGCAATCCAACCATTCGGTTACTTCACCCGGTTTGAAAACGTATCCCGCTTCTGTTAATCGACGCAAGGCATCAGGCAATTGATATTCGCCACTTTTTAAGATGTTATTGTCAATCAAATATTCCAACTCTTTACGCAATTTTTCACCGTGTTTGAAGTAGTAAATCCCAATCATGGCAAGATCTGAAACAAACTCCTTTGGTTTCTCTACGAAATCAATAATCTCACCTTTTTCATTCATTTTGATAACACCAAAAGCACTTGGATCATCGATTTGTTTCACCCACAAAATACCTTCATCCTCTTGATTGATTTTAAAATTAGCACGGAATAAAGTGTCTGCAAAAGCAACAACGACAGGTCCGCTTAATTTCTCAGCAGCACATAAAACAGCATGAGCCGTACCTAAAGGAAGTGTTTGATAATGAATAGAACCTTTTGCTCCTAATTTTTCTGCAACGGCCAATAATTCATTTTCGACCTCTGTTCCAAAATCACCCACAACAAATGCTATTTCTTCGATTTTTTCAGCACATACAGCGGCAATATCCTCTACCAAGCGATGAACTATTGGCTTCCCTCCAACAGGAACTAATGGTTTAGGAACGGTCAATGTATGCGGCCGAAGTCGGCTTCCTCTTCCAGCCATTGGTACGATTACTTTCATTTTTTCTTCTTTTTAATTTACACCTGTACTCCCAAATCCACCTGAACCGCGCTTTGAATCAGAAAGCACATCAACTTGAATTAATTCTACTTGTTCGACTTTACAAAAAACGAGCTGTGCAATCCGCTCCCCATCTTGTATTTCAACATCTTCATTTGAAAGATTTATTAAAATTACTCCGACCTCACCTCGATAATCAGCGTCAATTGTTCCCGGGCTATTCAATACCGTTATTCCTCTTTTAAGCGCTAGGCCGCTTCTCGGGCGAACTTGACATTCCATGCCATTTTGCATTTCTAAGTATAGACCAGTTTTTACCAAATTTCTTCCAAATGGTGGGATTAAAATTGGTTCTTCCAAATTTGCTCGAATATCCATGCCTGCTGAACCTTTCGTTTCATATTGCGGAAGCGGATGTTTCGATTTATTCGTGATTTTAACAGACATTCGTATTTGTTTGAAAATCAAAATTACAAATTTCAATAGGGGATTCCCTGATGTAATTAAGGATTAATCAACAATCCAATGAACATAACTTGGATTCAAGGTTTGTTGAAAACTACGGAAATCTTGAAATAAAAGGCGCTTTAAAAAAGTCTATTTTTGTTTTATGACACCAAAAGGTAAACTGATAATCATTGGAGGAGCTGTTGATAAGGGCAGTTTTACAGAGAGTAGTTTTGAGGATCAAGTAGAGAAAAATCTCAATTTCTTTGAAAAAGGAATTCTTCGAAGGATAATTGAAGAATCGAAACAAGGCACGGAATCTCGAATAGAAATCATTCCAACTGCTTCAAAAATACCGGATGTTGTTGGACAAGAATACGCTAGAGCATTTAGCTTTTTAGGAGCAGATAATGTTGGGGTTCTTAAAATAGAAAAGCGTGAAACTGCTTTGGCAGAGGAAACTTTAGATAGAGTGAATGCCGCTGATGTAATCTTTTTTACTGGTGGCGACCAACTTCGTTTGACATCCATTATTGGTGGCACTCCAATTCACGATGCTGTATTGCGCAAATATCAAGAAGAAGATTTTATCTACGTTGGAACTTCCGCTGGTGCGCATAGCGCCTCAAAAAGTATGATTTATCAAGGATCAAGTCAAGAGGCTCTTCTCAAAGGAGAGATTAAAATAACTAGTGGGTTGGGCCTTATTGATCATGTCATTATTGATACGCATTTCGTTCAACGTGGAAGAATTGGTCGTTTATTTCAAGCTGTTGTTAGCAATCCAAAGACATTGGGAATTGGCCTTGGAGAAGATACAGGACTATTAATTAAGGAAGGGAATGAAATGGAGGCTCTTGGTTCAGGACTTGTAATTTTGGTAGATGGAAGAAATGTTTCGGACACGAATATTACCGATGTTTCTCTTGGAGAGCCAATCTCTATTAAAAATATGGTTGTGCATGTAATGAGTGAAGGCGATAATTATATGTTGAAAGAACATCAAATGACCATTCGGAATAAAGTTTCCGTTAAATAAAAATCTGGTAAATGAAACTATTGATTCACGGTGGATTTTTTAGTGAATTCTCACAATCGACTGAAACAAAACTGGCGAAACAAGCTGCAATGGAACGAATTGCTAAAAGTTCTTTTGACTTTCTTAAAACTCACTCTGCGCTAGAAACAGTCGTTTTTGCAGTGGAGCAACTTGAAAATGATCCTTTATTTAATGCGGGTATTGGGTCTCAAATTCAAAGTGATGGGGTAATCCGTATGAGTGCATCTTTAATGGATGGAAATACTAAAAAATTCAGTGGTGTCATCAATGTTCAACAAGTTAAAAATCCGATTCGAATAGCTGAACATTTAATGGGTGTTGATGATCGAGTTCTTGGAGGTGAAGGAGCGAATGGCTATGCAGTTAAAAACGGATTTGAAGCATTTTCAACTGAAATCCCTGACCGTCGAGCTGAATTTGAAGCGAAACGAGCATCTCATGGAACTGGAACTGTTGGATGCGTCGCTTTGGATCAAGATGGAAAATTAGCTGCTGCAACCTCAACAGGAGGAAAAGGATTCGAAATTCCAGGGCGAATTTCTGATTCAGCTACCGTTGCTGGAAACTATGCAAATGCAGATTGTGCGGTTAGTTGCACGGGAGTTGGTGAGGACATCGTAAGCGGAGCAGTCGCCTCAAAAATTGTAACGCGCGTATCAGATGGCTTTTCTATTGAGAAAGCATTCAATAAAACCTTTGATGAATTAAAAGAATTTGACGGTTTTGCAGGCGCAATTGGACTGGATAAAGGGGGGGGCATTTATTGGCAAGAATCTCATCCAAAAATTGTTTTCGCGGCCTATGACGGAGACAACTTTACTGTTTTTCAATAAATCTGCTATTTCCGGATAATATGTTTTAGCGTAGATTCAATCGTTTTGTGCTGAAAATTGAATCCTGCTTGTAAAATTTTCTGGTTTGAAGCTTTAATTCCTCCAACAAGCATAATTGCCCTTTCACCCAATAAAAAATAGAGCAGCTTTTCAGGAATATTTGGCATGAAAAAAGGTCGACGAAGTGATTTAGCCAAAGCTCGAGATAAATCCTTATTAGATGTACATGCTGCAAATGAATTGTATGAACCCTCCCATTTGAACTGAATAGCCAGGGAGAATAGGCGGCACAAATCGTCGAGATGAATCCATGGCATGTGCTGTTTTCCAGAACCGAGAGCGGAACCAAGGCCCAACTTAAACGGGAAAATCACTTTTTTTAATATTCCTCCATGCTTAGCAAGAACAACACCACTTCGAATTTTAGCCACAGGACATAAATCCGAAAATTTATCGCTAGCTTCCTCCCATTGCTTAACAATTTCAGAAAGAAAGTCATCACCAAACGGATCAGATTCACTATGAACTTGTTCTGATTCAGGACCGTAACAATTAATACCGGAAGCTGAAACGTAATATTCAAGATTTGGCATTTGAGAGGCAAGAATTCTAAGAAAATTAGTGGTTTTAACACGCGAATCGATCAATTCTTTTTTTCGAGATTCTGTCCATCTTTTTTCAGCGATGTTTGCACCTAATAGATTGATAATTACATTGACCTTAGATAAATTCTTTGATTCAATCGTTTGAAGTTCCGGATTCCAATTAATATAACCTCTTCGACTCGTTTTTTTTCGAGATAATTTATATACACGAAAGCCTCGTTCTTTTAAAACGGAACTTAATTTACGCCCGATAAATCCGGTGCCTCCGGCAATTAAAGCGGTTTTATACATGTGTGTAGATTGGTTTGAAGTATTGATACAAAGAAAAGAAAAAAGTTGCAATCAATTACTTTTTTGGTATTTTTCAAATTTCCAATATTTTTTTTAAGAATTTGTTATAAATAAACAAAGGCTGCGTTAACTAGTTCGATCCATCAATTTTCATTTAAAATTTATTGCCTAAAAGGGTAACGACTCTTTTATTGTTCAAAACGCAGCAAAATTTTTAAACTATTTTGCTACGAATCCACTATGGAATTTAAAAAAGTAACCAATAAACCCAAATAAATGAATCAAAAACCAATTAAGCCGATTAAAGGCACCGAGCAAATCTTCAAGATTTCTCACAAACGAATCGAGACCGGCGAATCGTTAACTAACAAAACCGGTAAGACTTACAAGCTTGAAGAGGATCTGGAAATTACGAGAATCAACTACCAGAAAATCATCGACTCACTGCCCGCCCAACCAGGAATACTCATCTTAACGGGCCATTACAAAAACGGCAACCGAACACTTGAAATAATAAAAACCAACGAAAGTATCCGCGCCTCCTTTTCCAGAGTAAGTAACAAAAATCGTTTCCAGAGTTTACTTACTTACATAAAGGAAGATCTTTTCGACCACTTACAGATTCAACTTGCTCAGGCAAGTTGAATCTAAATTAAAAATTAAATAAACTATGATAAAAACTGAGGCCACCCTATTGAATGCAATTCCCACAGACATTCATTTGACGGATTATTTTGACTCCTTAACGCTTTTCGAAAAAAGAGAACTTATACAAGAGTTGGAATTTTGCAAGGAACTTCAATTTAAAACCGTAAGAAGAAACTTCAACCTGGTTCTTTTTTCTCATGTCGTTTCACTTGTTTGCTATTTAGGTGTTCAGCAAGAGTGGTTTTTTTATTGTTTGCTATGCATCCATGTGCCAATGGATATTTTACTATTCTTAAAGATTAACTCGAATCGAACCTACCAACTAGCTATCGAGTTTTTAGAAAAAAGAATGGCATCTTAACTTTAGTTCAAAACTTCCACCCAATCTCCATGTTCTTTAATTAGATCAATCAAAGCCTGAACTGCTTCGTTTTCAGGAATATTCTTTCTCACTACCGTTTTTTCTTTATAAAGATTTATTTTCCCTGGCCCCGTTCCGACATAACCGTAATCCGCATCAGCCATTTCACCAGGTCCATTAACGATGCAACCCATGATTCCAATTTTTACACCCTTCAAATGGGAAGTACGTTCGCGGATTTTAGCTGTAGTTTCCTGTAGATCAAATAAGGTTCGTCCACATGAAGGACATGAAATATATTCGGTTTTTGAAATTCTTGTTCGCGTCGCTTGTAAAATTCCAAATGCTGTTGAATTCACCAAGGTCGGCGGTTGCTCGGCCGAAATCCAGAGCCCATCGCCGAAACCATCAATCAAAACGGACCCCGCATCACTCGAAACATAAAGTTGGAAAGTTTCAGTATCTTTTTCGTTGGAATCCAACTTTAGTATAACAGGCAATTGAATTTTTTCTTTAGCGAGTTGGATGAAAAAATTTCGAAATAATTGAGTTCGATTGGTGAAATTAGTTTCTAAAACCAAAATTAAATTCCGATGTTTCGCAAGTTCAGCAGGAACTTTTTCTTCAGCTTTCAAAATACAAAAAGCCGTCTGATCGAAATCGATTTCATTTAAATTATCAATTCGAACCAAAGGGTAAAAACCTTGTTTGTTATTATAATTAACATTCCAATTCTCGAAATCACAAATCACACCAAGCGTTCCTGGAACCTCAAAATCCAACTTGTTTTGACCAATGTAAACGAAATCAGCAGCTGTATCCTGAATATTCCATTTATCCAATTGGACCGAATAATTATAACCAAAACCGTAGAAATTTGCGGGTGAAATTTGCTCTTTTTTAGAACAATCTGCAATTACACAAGGAACATGTTTTCCTCCGAGATTATCAATTTCCAAAGAAGATCTTCTTTGATACGCAAATGGGTTGTATGGTAATTGATACTTAAAATTCGGCAGTTCAAAAATTGTTGAATGGTTAAATTTCTCTGCTAATTTTCTTGCAACTGGTATCTCAAACTCAGGTTCTTCTGTCAACGAAACACGAATCGTATCACCTAGGCCATCTTCAAGTAAAGCTCCAATTCCAACTGCTGACTTAATTCTTCCATCTTCACCGTCACCAGCTTCCGTCACTCCCAAATGCAAGGGATAACAACGTCCGTTTTTCAACATTTCAGCAGCCAGTAAACGATAGGCTTGAACCATTACGAGTGTATTACTCGCCTTCATGGAAATAACTAATTGATGAAAATCGTTTTTCTCACAAATTCGGATGAATTCCATTGCTGATTCCACCATTCCTTCGGGAGTGTCACCATATCGACTTAAAATTCGATCAGAAAGCGACCCGTGATTGGTACCGATTCTCATCGCAGTTCCATGTTCTTTGCAAAGTAAAACTAATGGCGTAAATTTTTCCTCAATTCGTTTAAGTTCGGCTTGATAACTTTCATCTGTATATTCAATTTCCTCAAACTTTTTTTTGTCGGCATAGTTACCAGGGTTACACGTA
>Ga0194116_10003962_pt1 | contig 17357 bp, 4 predicted proteins | sample TA2MahsurfametaG_4_FD_148617 | JGI IMG/M metagenome (GOLD analysis project Ga0194116, IMG submission 148617) | Freshwater microbial communities from Lake Tanganyika, Tanzania - TA2015008 Mahale S9 surface | ecosystem: Environmental > Aquatic > Freshwater > Lake | place: Tanzania: Lake Tanganyika...
ACCATCAGGACAAATTAATATCCTTTTATTTAAATAATTCATAATAAATTCTTGTGGAATATTTTTATCTTCATCACAAATACTAACATCATATTCCCATTTTTTTCCATTTATTATAATATTATTTTTCTTCGCTTTTATAACATCTTCTAATATCTCTGATAAATATATTCCCTCAAATTGTCCAAAACTATCTATTTTTGAATATGACCCATGAACGCAGAAATATCCAGGCAAGCACATATTTTTCCATTTATTAGTTTCAGTTGAACCTGCATCACAGTAATATCCTTTATCGCAAATGTTAATCTCAAATAGCTCACTTGTTGAAGATGAACACCAAAATCCTGGAGGACATATTTGAATATTTCCTAAATTGGTTCCTTCTTTACATATATATCCCTCTGGACATTTCTTTGCTAGAGAAAAATCAGTCATCCCTTCTAAATCACATAAATATTTTGGAGGACAAATAATACAATCATTAAGAGAAGTTGCTCCAGTAATATTATTAAAAGTACCAGGAGGACATTTATTACAAACAACAGTTGAAGATTTTTCATCTCTATACGTTCCTTTTGGACAAATATTGCATTTTGTACTTCCTTCAACATCATTAAAATAACCAGTTGGACAATTTCTACATAAATATTGAGCAGTTTCATTATTGAAAGTTCCTGGTGGGCAATCAAAAGGATAAGAAAATCCACTTCCTGGAGTATATTGTCCTGGTCCTGATGGATAAATACTTCCTTGACAATAATAACCTGGTGGACATTTTTCAGCTGTCATAGATGATGTTCCAGCTCTACATAAATAACCAGGTAAGCATAGTTGTGGAGCTTCTGGATCGGATGAATTAGTATAATTTGATTTTATTCCTAAAAGGCAATATTGTGAATCTTGACAAATTTGAGGAGAAAATTTATTTATTAAGACTACATCTGTGCGAGATAACGTAGAATTATATTTAATTAAATAATCTAAGAAATTGGATAATTTTGTGATATCAGTATTATTGTTTTTTAACAATGATAGAACATGAACTCCAATAATTGAAGATTTACAATAAAATCCTCCAATGCATTGATCCACTGGTCTAAATTGTCCTGAAGAGGAACACATTCGACCAGCTGAACATTTTTCTGGAATTATGGTTGAATAATCTTTACATATTGTACCTATAGGACAAGGAAGACACTTTAAACTTTCTAATATATTTTCTACACCAAAAACAAAATCATTGGAAAAATTTGAGAAATCAACTTTTTCTAAAAATTTCTCTAAATCAGTATTATTTTTGTTAAAGGAATATTTCATATAAAATCCAGGTAAACATTTTTGTTTTGAAAAACTATTTATTTCTAAGCATTCTGAGCCATCACTACAATCATATTCTAAACCATCCTTGCAAAATTTTCCTGGAGGACAAAGTTTTTTTAAACCATATTGATTGTTATTTCCTTCTAAAATTATTTTATTGGAAAAATCACATGAAAATCCTAATAAGCATTTTTTAACAAATCCTTTGTAAAAATTTGAAATTTGCTTTGTAAATGTACCTCGTGAGCAAAATTTTCCTTTTGGGCATATATCAGGAAATAGAGAGTATGAAACTTGATTTACATCTTGAATCTTTTCATAAATAATTACGCTCTCTGTACAAATATATCCTTCAGGACAAACTTTTAGTTGGTTAATTGAATAGGCTCCAAAAGTAGATAAACATGAATATCCAGGAGGACAATTTTTAAAGTTTATATTTCCTTCTAAATTACAAAAAGAACCCATAGGACATGTTATACAAATTTCACTATTTAAAGTAATATTTCGAAAACTGCCCGGAGGACAAACTTCTGAAAAACCACTTTGAGTTTGACATTGAAAACCTTCATTACATAAAAAATCGAAATTAAGAATATTTAATTTTTTGGAATAAGAATCTATTATTTGGGTGAGATTAACTTCAACAGGAAGCTTTATTTTATCTCCGAGATTTGTATAAAGATTATTCTTTTGAACACAGAAATAACCTATTGGACATTGATATTTTATCGTATAAATTATTTTCAAATCTAACCAATCAATTAAATTAGAACTGAATAGTATTTTTGAATTTTCAAAATCGTTATCATTGTTAATTGTTTTTATAAGATTTTTTTCAAGATAAACTTTTTTGATGGCTTCTAAATTAAATCTATTTACACGAGAAAAATTAATTTCATATTTTCCTGTTTTATTATTATAAGTATTGTATGAATTGAATTTTTCGCTGATTAAAATTTCATCAAAAATTTTCAAATAAAAAAATCCTCTTAAACTTGAAAGATTAAGCATTACAGAATTTAATAATTCAAAAAATAAATTGGAAGAGATAACAAAATTTTCAGAAATCATATTGTATGTTTTTATCTGTTGTTTGGAATACAAATTTATATTATCAAAAATTAAATCATTTTCTACTTTATTCGGTTTTATTAATTCCAAACCATCCAATATATTATCAGATACTAAAGTATTTATTGCAAATTTATTACTAAATTCATCAAATGAATTTAAAATAATTTTTAGATATGTAACATTTTCCGAAAACATCAATCCTAATTCATTTATAGAGACCTTACATCTAATTATGTTTTTCGATATAATCTTAGCTTTAATAAATTTTTTTATCGAATTATTTTCCAAACTACATTTTAAAGATTCATCAATTTCAAAATTTTGCAAAAAATAATCTGGAAAATTTAATTTAATATAAATCTCTTCAGTGTTTTTAGTTATTACAAATGGAAAAACAGAATCGATAAAATCCGGATTATAGGTGAAAATTTGACTCTCTAATTCATAGAAGTTTTGATAATCATAGGTTGCTAAAATTCGAACTTGTTTTCCTTTTAAAGCTTTATTCAAAAACAGATTTTCAAAACTGACTTGATTTTCCGAAATATAATTTATTTTAGTAATTAAATTATTTGAATTATCAATATTTATAATATAAGTTTTTAGATCTATTAAAAATACATTCCATAAAATTTGCTGATTATTATTAAAATCATTTATATTTCTAAAATCAAATCCTTCATAAATAATAAGATAATTCAATTCTAAAAAGAAATTCTCTCCATAGATTTCCAAATCCACATAAAAATTGTAGTTATTGCTATTTTTAAATTTGTCAGTTGAATCATAAAAATATATTGGAATCAATCTTTTATTTGAATTATTTAATCTTGGTTTAGGATAGAAACTTATTTTTAAAGGATTTAAATATTCATCTAAACCAAAGCTGATTGAATTGGAAGAAGGATATATATAATAATCATTTTTTAAAGATAAATTTATTTTATTTATTGATCCATCTGAATTAAAAATATTAAATTTATTATAGAAATCTATATCTTTAAATTGTGGAATATTGCAGAATAAAAAATTTTGGGTGCTAATTGTTTCAAATTTTTTATTTGAATTATCAAAATATTCTAAATTAAATTCTCCATTTTTATTTTTTGGATAAATTTTTGTAAAAAATTTTATTATCGCAAATTTATTGAAATTTTCCAAGTTTTCATCAGGAGAGAGAGCTTTATCATATTTATAATCTGTAATTAAGCATGTTGAATTAAAGTTGAAATTCGAATTGTTATTTTGATCATCTAAATTAAAATATGAAATTGGGAAATATAAATATGTGTGATAGTATTTCTCCAAATCTGGATTTTTACTAGGATAATCAAATTCATTTTTCTCATAATTTATAAAATCTAAAATATATTTATTTTCTAATTTATCTGTATATAAATATTTGTATTGTAAAAGATTTTTATTTGGAAATAAATCATTTTCTATAGGAAATTTGTCAATACTTAAACCATATATAATTTCTTGTTGACGAAATTTTATTTTAATTTGGTTATTAAAATCATAAAAATCCAATTCATTTAAAGTAATATGAACTATTGATATTATTTCTGAAAGATTATTTGGAATTTCTATTTTTTCGGTTTTGCATTTATATAAATATAAATCGATTTGTTCTATTTTAGAAATAAAATAAAAATCATTATTAGAGTTTGTTAAGTTATAGAAATTAAATTTGCATTTCATATTTGGGCTAAATATTATTCCATGAAGCCTAAATGTAATGTAGGTTTGTTGATTATTATGTACATTGTTGGGATAATATTCTATATTTGTAACATTATATGAATATGAGTATGTGTTGAAAATTTCGAATGAATTTATTGTTAATATTAATTCCACAGTGAAAATATTTAGAAAATAGTCTTTTTGTAAAAAATTTACAATTTGATTCAATGGTGGTGTCAAACATTTTATTGTTGTTAAATCAAACATAATAGGTTTAACTATTTTTCCTCCAAAACTAAATTTTTAGCAAAAAAATATTTATTATGAAAATAAATCAATTAAAAAACAATTTTATTTACTTGCAACTAACTATATTTGGGATTAGATCCAGCCTATATAAAAATTTAAAGAAATTCTTGCAACTAAATGTAACTAATGAATTTCCTTCATTTGGACCAAATTTTGGGAAATATAAAAAATCTACCATTATTTCATCATCGTTTTTATAAAGAGTGAAATTCGCAGGTTTAGAGAATTGCTGATTATTATTACTCATTGAAATTTTCAGGATATTAATTTTACCTAATTTTTTCATTTAATTAAATTAAAAATTTAATAAATCTTTTCTAAATTCAATTAAAAATTAAGTTAATAATTTTATGTTACTTAAAGTATTATTCATGAAAATATTTTCATATTCTATCGAAATATCATCAATATGAGGTATTATACATTTATTATAATAAATATTATCTTGAGAGACTCCAATTACATAAGTAACAAATTGATCATCAATATTGCATCTTAAAAATTCGTTTTCAATTACATTAAAAGCTCTTATTAAAATTTCAATATCAGAGTTGTAAAAACCAAATTTAGGAGTAATGGATAATATCTCTATTTCTTCATAATAATTAAAATATATTTTCTCATTTATTTTTTCTTTGTTAAAATAATACATAGGATAATAGTTTATTTTATTTAAAGAAAAAAATAATTCAAATTTCCCTGTAATGAATGAAGGAGGTGTAACTACTGAAATCATCGTAGAGTTATACCATATTAAGTTGGAACTAAAAGAATCTCCAAATTTCAGAGAAAACAATTCAGAGTTAATAAAATTTTTTCCTTTTATGAAAATTGTTGTATTTCCTTCTTTGGGTCCCTTTAATAAGAAATAATAAAATTTAAAAATTATAAATTTAGGCAATTTTTGAATTTTTTATTATATAAAAATTAATAAAATTTAAGATTTTTAAAAGAAAAAAAAATTATTAAAATTTGATAAAAATAAATTTACCAATAATGGAGACATAGATTCAATTTCCATTGATATTGAATAAAATACTTTTTCTTTATTTGAATACATTAAATTATCAAAGGATATTTCAAAATTTGAAAAATAAAAATTTTGATTAGAGATTATTTTTATCAAATCTGATTGTTTTAAAATATAATTTTTTTCTATAAATTCATTTATCTGATCAGAAATTTCAAAAATATTTATTTTACACATGATTTTATATAAATATGAATTTTGTCTCAAGTTTCCAATTTGATCTAAAGAATTAGTGCGGTTTATTAATTCAAAATTAAAGCTTTTATCAAACAAAACACATGTATTATTATTCTTATCTCTTATAAAATTTCTAAATTCATTTAAATCAATTAATAAATTGTAATTGAAACTTCCATTTAATTTAAATTTATCAATCGAATTATCAAAAGCAGATTTAGCATCCGTTTTATAAAAATGCGAAGGATTTATTTCAAATGTAGGAAAACTTGAATCCATACCTATAAAAGGTGTATTAAAATAATCTATTTTAATATTTGTTGCAAGCAAAAATGATCCATTATTAAAAGACAAAAACAATTCATAAATTTTGTTTAAGTATAAATTAATATTATTAAAAACGCATTGTAGAGTTTTTTCATTTATAAAATATGCCTTAAATTTATAATGTGTAAATCTATCCGAATTTGAATCATTTATATTATAAAATCTAATAAGGCAAAAAACTTCCATAGAATCTATATTGCTTTTAAATCTTGGATTCAGATTATTTTGAATTCCATAGGATAAACTCTCTATATTCAATTTAAATCCCACAATATTTTTAATATTATTTCGGATCTCGTTGGAAAATTCAAATTTATCGATTCTATATTGTTTGGAGGCTTTATCTTCAATGTTTGTACTTGAAGAATAAATAATTTCTGCTACATATGAATTGAATATTATATCTTTTTTTAAAATTTTGAATTTAAAAGAAGTTCTCATCCAAGTATATCCATTATTAATTGAAATATCTAGTTCATAAAAATTCCTATTTTTAATTTTAAAAAAGAATAAAATAAAAATTGTTTTAAAAATTACTTTATCTTTAATTTGATATATTAACAGTTTATTTTAAAAAAATTAAAAATAATAATTACTTTAATGATTCCTTTGGGATTAAACCGATATTTATTTGACATATTATAATAGTTTTATTTGAAAATAATATGATTCCTTCATATGCTTTATTCTCAAAAAGGCACTTTATCTCTTCTGGTAATAAAAATATTAAATTATTGCTTATTTCAATCTTTATTTCATTTGAATAATCTTCTATTAAATACAAAGGAGAAAAACTTGAGAATTTTAATTTTGAAATGTCTATTTTAAATTTTATTATTAAATATTTATTAAATCTATCAATTATAGGAATTTTAAAAAAGATTTTTACCAAAATAATGTATATCTAAAATTTGTGACTCTAAATTTATAGAATTGGACGCTGAAATTTTTAAATTTATCTTATCATTTAAAACTTTTTTATTCAAGTAATAATTTTCATCAATTATTAAATCTTGTATAAAGCTATAATCACATAAGGCCAATGTGGAATTCAAAATGTCCAATTTATTAGAGTAGTATTTACTTATACCGAAATAAAACTCACAAATAAAATCAATATTTAAATCAGTCAAGGGACTTTCAAAACTTTTATTTACATTCGCATATAAATCATTTAAATTTATTAGGATTTTAAAATAATTATTATGAATATAAAACAATTGCAAAGTTTCATTTATTAAATTACTGTTTATTGGAATAAACTTAGGGAAATAATCTTCAATTATTATATTTTTTACGAATTTTATAATTGGCAAATTATCAGTCAATAAATTTCCGGATTTAATATTATTAAATCCTTTAATTTGCATGATTTGTAAAGGAAAAGTATTTGTAATATTAAATGGAATATTTACGATTTCAGGAAATAAAACATCAAATTCTGGAAAGCTCTCTTCTTCAAATGTATTATTTTGCGGAAAATATTTGATTTTATAATAATCTGTAAAATTTAGAACATGACCTGAATATATATTATTATTAATTTTAAAATAAGTTTTTCTTAGAATTCTCTCTTTACTTGTTAAATAACCGGAAAATTTTATTATTATTTTGTTTTGTATATTTGTAAAAATGATGTTTTTAATTATTGAAATAAGATTTAAATTTTTTTTATTTAAGTTAAATTTATCAAAATAATTATTTTGATAATCTGAATGATAAAGTAAGTAAGTATAATAATTATCCATCTTAATTTGTTCAAAGGTTTTTTTAGTTTTACCATTTTGGCTAAAACGTTTTTCGATCTTAATTATTTTTCTATTATTGATAAATTTTACGTAGTTATTCTCATTCTTATATTTGGTGTTTATTTCTTGATTGAGCTCATTTGAATTTATAATTGGAAAATAAATTTTATCGTCTAAAATCAAATTTACATAACTTTCTAAATATTTTAGATTTCCCAAATTTAGTTCTGGAATATCAGGCAAATATTTATCTATTAAGCCTATTGATGAAAAATTAAAATTTGAGAATATTGAATTATTTTTATTTGTCAAAAAATCAAATAAATTAGGAGTTTTGCATTCAATTAATCCGTTTTCATATATACTATTTGGAATTGTCCTTATTTTGGTTTCTAAAGTAAGTTTTATGTATTTTGAATTTGATAAAATTTTTTCTGGCATATAAACAAATATATTATTTAAAATGGTAAATTCACATTTTATGGTTTTTTGAGATAAAAATAATTGTAAAAATTTTTTGATTTCCGAATTTTCTTTCTTATATTGATTGAAAATATTTTTATAGTTAGAAATTTCATCTTTTATAATTGCATTTCCTTCTGAACTAATGAATATTGATACATTATCCTCATAAAAATCTAATTCTTTTTCTGCATTATAAGTAATAACTTTTTGAATTGTAGGTATTTTCAAAAATTTAATAATTATTTGTTGTTTGATTTTATTTACTAATAAATCTGAATTATTAAATAAATCTAAAGTTAAAAAATTTGTTAAATTATAGAAGGATGGAATTATTATCAATGAATCAAAATAAAAATTTGAACTCAGTTTATTAGATTCCTTTTCATCGAAAATTTTTAATTTCAAGAGCTCTAAAATTTCAAATTCAAACTCATAAATTAAACCATTATTCATGTTATTCTTTGGCCCTATTTTATCTAAATTTAAATCAAAAATATAATTTGCTGAATTATTATTATTATAAAGAGAATAGTAAAAATTGTTAAAATTAGGACATTCTGTAAATTCCACACTTTGATTTATTTTTGATGATTTAACTGAAATTGGTTTTATTACATTAAAATTATTATTATAAAAGAAAATTTTTCTCTTATTTAAATCCTCTGTTGTGAAAATTCTAATTTTTATTTTGATATTTTCATAAATATTAGTTATAAAAATTTCTCTCGAATTTTTTAAATCAGAAATATAAATATAATTTGATTTTATTTTAATCTGAGCTTTTTGTAAGTTTTTATTTTCATTTTGTGAATAAATTAAAGTATTTGGAGTAAAATCTATAATACTTAGTTTGTTTACTATAGGAAGTGTTAATTTATCAGTTATAAAAAAATTGAGGAAATTTGAATTTTCAAAATCATTTTCTAAATTGAGTTGATTTATTTCTTTTGCAATAATTTGAATTAAAATTTCCTTTATAAATTTTCCTACATTTTCTTTTAAATCAATCAAACAAGATATTAAGATACTATTATCATAATTATTATAAAAATTTTCATTTTTAGTTCTTGAGTCTTTAATCCAACCTATTTTTTTGAAAAAATTTATAAATTTAATTTTAGATGATGAAGTCTCTAGCTGACATTTTTCCAAATAATTTTTTAATCCTATTTTAAATGAAATAAAAAATATATAATTTCTATGATTTTTTAATATCTTTGAATCATGCATAATATTAAAGTCTGAAGACCAGAATAAAATTCTATTTTCTGTATTATCCATCAAGAATTCCGGATAATAATATTCAAATTTTGAGAAATTATTTATATCAAAATATATTTTTATTTGATTGCTACACAAATTTGGAAAATTTTTATTAAATATTATTAAATCAAAGTATAATTTTTCTTTTGATGATAAATATTCTTGATTTCCTTCTCCTTGTTGGGATTTTACAATGTTTAACAGTTCATCAAATTTATTTCCCGTTTCAAGATTTATTTTTATTTCTAATTTAAATACAAAACAATTATCTTTTATATCCCAAATATTTAAATTTTTCATTTTTATAATTTCTTTTATAAAAATGAAATTATAATCTTCAGTGCATTTTTCTATTCCTTTAATAAAATTGAAATTAAAAGGGTTCTCGGTTTCAAAATTAAAATTAGATTGCTGTTCTTTTATAAAAATAGTTGAATTTTTTTGGAATATTTTTATAAAATATTTATAATTATCTCTCAAATGCGGTCTAAAAATAATCTTATCTAAGAAATTATTTTCAGCCAAAATAATTAGATTAAAAATCAATTTTTTTTGAGAAATAGCTATATTATTATCAATATTATGATCTAATATCGCTGGTTTTGGAAAATAATCTATAATTCTTATTTGCTCTTCGAAAAATATTTCATAAGCAAAAATCCTATTAAAATAATTCAAATAGAATATTTCAAAATATACATTTTCCTTCGAATCAAAATTTTTGAAATTTTTATTTTTAAAATATAAATAATTCAAAAAATTATTTTTCAAATTAATCTTCAAACTTAAAACTATATTTTCGTCAGTTTTTTCTTTTATTTTGTATCCGAAATTGTAATCATTATAAATTATTGGGGTTCCATAAAGAGTGAAAATTAATTCTTTTAATGATGAATTTAAATATGAATTTATTGAATTTTCTTCTTGATTGTATATATGAGTTTTCATTAATTGAATTTTAGTCTCTAAAAATAAACAAAATATAGTATCTTCTAAATGGATATTTTCTACTGAATTAGGATGAGGAAAATAATTTGAATTATTTTCAATCGAAAAATTGAATTTTAAATTTTGTGATCTTAAGATTTCTATTGCTATTTGATTAAAATATAAATTTGACATATAAATTTTTATTTCAGAGCTTATTGAGTTTTTCTGATAAAATATTTCATAGAATTTTTCTTTTGTATCTATTTTATAAATCATATTTTTGCATACATAAAAATTATCAATATTAATCTTGATTATTTCTGAATAATAAATAAAATTATCAAATTTACAATAAAAATTTTCACTATTAGTTTGTTTATTAACATTTCTGAAATTTTTTAATTTAAAATAAATATTAAAGTAAACATTAGGCAAAATTTTTAAGTTTGTAGAATGCTTCTCATCAGTAAATTGAGATTTTATTTCTATAAACTCCTCAAATTTATTAACATATTTAATTTCATTTCGATTAAGGATATAAAAATTGATAAGTATATTTTTCAAGAGATTATTGATATTTAAATTTTGGATTGTCAAGAATATTAATTTGTTTATATTTTCAATTTTATAGAAAATGTAAACTGGAATAACTTTCTTTTCCCAATAGGAGATTTGTTTTAAAAATAATGAATCATTTCTTAGAAAATTATTACAGTAAAATAAATAGTTGTTATCATTATTAACAAATGACGAAGACTTTTTATATTTTTCATCAATATAGTTTAATTTAATACTGTTTTCACAAATATATTTAAATCCAATTGGAAAATTATTTAAGTAAATTTGAGATCTATTATCCTTCAAATCATTATCGAAATAAAATAATACTATTTTTACATCTTTATAGGATATCTTCCCTTCAGATTCGAATTTAGATTTAAAATTTTCAAAATTATTATTAACATTTAACATGAAATATAATTTATCCGAATTTAAAATTTTATTTGATTTACTAAGTAAAAAAGACTTAGATTTTAGAATTTGAATGTTTTCTAAGCTTTTTTCGTTAATATCCGATTTACTAATAGTTATTTCATTTTCAAATATATTTTTTTCATCAAAATAATTTATAAAGAAAAATTGTTGGAAAGGTAGAAAATATATTCTTAAAATGGAATCTGATTTTGAATAAATTATCGAAATTTTCAATTCCACATCTAAATTAATATTTTTTTCTTTATAATCTTCAACTTTTTTAGCTAATAGTAAATTTTCATTGAGATTTCGGATTTCTGATTTATAAAAATTTAGTTTCATATCCTCTAAATCAGAGAAGAATCGTATATTATTATCCTTAAAGTCTAATAGACAAATAAATTTATTTAATTCTTTATCGACCGGTAAAGAAATAATTATGAATTCTTCAAATAAATCTCTTTTCTTTGAATATTTTTGCAAAATATATCTTTCATTTTCATTTATTTTAAATTTCCAAATGCATAAAATTTCTTCTTTAAAAATAGAAAAATCAAATTTCCCTTTGATTTCAAATTGTATTTTATTGATGTTGAGAACATTATTTTCTTTTTTCAATTCATTTTCCAAAAACAAAAACTTATAGTTATTAGAAAAATAATCTTTCCCTATATAATTCATAACATTGCTTTCAGCTGAAATTTCTTTTATTAAAAACTTATAATTATAAATTAATTTGAAGAAGAAACGCCTCATTAATAACTCATTATTGTCTATAATCTTTGGAATTGAATTTTTATATGTTAAAATCATCTCTAAATCTATAAACAATGAATTAATATTCTTATTATTAAACGAATTCTTCTTCTCAATATAGGCTTTTATTATTGCTGATTGAAATATCTCCTTCTTCTCAAAACAAGAAATAAAATAAATTTTATTGAAAAACTCAATAAACTCATTTCCTTTTTCTTCCGTAAGAATCCCATCTTCGGAAAATAAATCATTTAATTCTTTAAAGAAAATTTTTTTATATTCAATCCCAAGTGGTATTGGATCTTTCGGAAAAGATTTTTTAAATAATTTTAATGCAGAGACAATTTTATCATTTTCAAAACCATTTGAATTTGGATCTTCAAATTTACAAAATAATTCTTGACTAAATATTTTATTAAAAAAACAATCTAAAACACTCATATTGAGATTATCTTTAATTATTTTTATATTTGAATCTTGATGATGCCTGATAAAAATATTTTCTAATTCAAACGTAATATTATCTAGATTTACATAATTTTCAATCTTCTCAAATAAATTGAAATTATACAAAATTATATCTTCATTTGAGGAATCATATTTATTTGATAATCTTGCATTTTTTATTTTTAATAAATTTAATATCTGCGAAATATCAGGATATATTTTCATAAAAGAAAAATCTTTAATATTTCTGTTTATTTCTTGAGATTTTCTGTTATCAATTTCAATATAAGCTTTTTCATAAAAATTTTGTTTAAAGAAATTTTTTTCATCTACTTTCATATAAAAATTGAAATATACTCTTTCATCAATTCTTATTATATTTCCGTTTCTAAAAGTATTAATTTGATTTGGTTTTGTAATATTTGAAAACTCAATTAAATAAATCAAATTTTCTAATCCACCAAGGCTTTGATAGGATTTTGCATTAAAAATATCTAAATAAATTTTATTAATTTTTTGAATTTCTGAATATGGAATTATCTGATTTATCAAAGCTTTATCAACTTCAGTTAAATAGCAGCCAAGTTTTTCGTTGAGTAAATCTTCGTTATAAAAATTAATTTTTTTGGTAATATAAAAGAAATTTTTTCTACTTTGGGATTCAAAAATAATTAAACAAGAAAATTCAATATTATGATTTAACATCTCAGAAATCAAAAGACTTTTAATTTTAACCAAATCTTCATATTCAAAAGAATAAGTCAATAACTCAATTTGAGATTTTTTAATATTTTCTAGAGGTTTTTGAGATTTATTATTTTCTGAAGTATATAAAAATGGATTAAAATTAATTTTTTTTGAGTTATTTATATTTAAATTTTTTAAATAAACAAATTTTATATTTTTTTCAATTATATAATTCCCAACCATTAAAATTCCTAAAAAATATTTTGATCCATTGTTAAGATCAATTATTTTAGGTTTTCTTTCAAATAAATCATCCTGTGAAATAATAAAACTAAAGCATGTAAATTTAATTTCAATTTCATTTTTATCATTTTTTTCGAATTTACAATTTTTGCTAAATTGCCCTTTTGATATAGTTATTCGGAAAACATTAATTTTTTCGATTAAAAAACTGAATTCTTTAGAATCAAAATAATCTTTTATAGTTTGAATTAAAAAGATCCCTTTTTTTTCTTGTTTTATATGAACATTTACTTCAAATCTAAAAGTTGAGTTTTTTTTTATCATTAAAATATTGTTTTTTATTAAATTTGTATAAATCTCAAGAGAATTCAAATAAAATGAATCATCTTTATTTATTATTTGATCTCTTTTTCTACAAATTTCATTTAATGAAATTTTAAGGATTTCGTAACCTTTATAATCTAAAGAAATGTAATTTTTTTGTAAGTTAATACTCTTATTGTCAGAATAGATTAAATCATTATCATTTTCAATATTAAATATACATAATAATTTAAGTTCATAAAAATCATAAAATAGTTTGATTTGAAAAGAATTAAGATTAATCTTTTCATTTTTATATATGTTCCAAAATCTCTGTATATAATTATTTTTAAATCTTAAAGGATATTTGTTTATTTTTTCAATTATGAATTCTGAAAAGATCTTCGTTTTGGCTTTTCGATTATAAACTAAAGAATGTATTGAATCTAAATTTAAACTATTTACTTCTTCAATATTATTTGAATCATAATTATAATTTAATTCCAAGAGATGTGTATCCTTAAAAATCTCATTTATTAAGAAATCTGATTTAATGATAAAATAATCAAAATATTCTTTTTTGGAATCAACTAAATTTTTTGTATATTCGTTATTAATATAATCGTTTATCATATTATTTTGGGTATGGAAATTTTTAATCAGATAATTTTTCGGATATATATTTGAATTAGAATATTTCAAGTCATTTTCAAATATGAATAAAATTGTCTCTAGAGAGCTAGATAAATTTTCTAAATCATTTAAAATATAAAATTCACTTAGAAGAGTCGTATCATATGAATACTCAAAATTATTTTCGGAATGAATTATTTTTTTATAAAATTTGAATTTTATCAATGTTAGAATGCTTTTAAAAATATTATAATTAATTAATTTCAATTGCTTACATTCATTATTTTTTAATGAGCAATTTAATAAAAATTTATCTACTTTAAAATCAGTATTTTTATCTAAATTGCAATAAGAAGAGCAAATTATTTTTTTATCAATAAAATTTTCAAATGAGATTTCGAAAATGAATTTATTTTCATCTAATAAATTTGATATCAATTTAGATTTTAAAATTTCAAAGAAATATTTAAAATTAGGAATCTTTTCAACTTCAATTAAATTATCATTATTTTTTTCCAAAATTGAATTTTTTACTAATTCATCTATTAGGAATTCAATTTTAAAGTTAATAATATATGAATGATCTAAGAAAAAAATTTTATTAATTCTTAAAAATTTCTCTTGATTTTTTTCATAAGTAAAATATTTTTGAAAATTATGATTGTTAAAAGATAATAAACTAATATATTGATCATACAAATTTTTACCTGCATCTTTCACTATTTTATTATTATTCTCTAACTTTGCGAAAAACAAGTTACCTAATCTCAATATTTCTATTTTGTTAAGATTAATTTTACAATCAAAATATAAATCATTATTTGAAGAGCACACTATTTTTCTAAAAATATCTAAGCTTATTTCTTTATTTTTATGAATGTAATCTGTTCCAATAAAATGGTTTTTGGTAATTTCATTGTTATTTATATTTAGATTATATAAATAAATTTCGATTGTTTTGATTTTTTCAGGATTTATTAAAAATAAATCGAATTTTATCATTCCATTTTTTAAAGTTTCATCTCTATTGATTAAGATTAAATTATTTAAATTCTTTATTCGAACATTTGATAAATTATAGTTTTTATTAACATCCTTTGGAGGGAAAAAAAAGAAAGAAAAATATACGAAATATTTTTTGATGAGATTATTTTCTGATAAACTAGAAAATTGAATTTTGTCTTGCATAAAACTAGAAAAAACAAAAACTTCTATAAAGATGTTTTTCATTATATTTGAATCATTTAAATAGTTATAAAAATTCATAATATCTATAGATTCTTCCTTTTTTTCTTCCATATGGAGGGTTTGAATATAAGTTTTGAGATTAAATTTGAAAATATGTTTTTTGATATTTGCATAAATGACTTCAAAAAAATCCCGATCTGAAAATTCATAATTTTTTAAAATCTTTATTTTGAACTCATTAATCAAATCATACATATTTATAAGAAAATTAAAATCAGCATTTTCACTTTGATTGACTAGTTTATAATTTAGACTAAATTCGAACTCTACTTTTTTGTTTGCATTTAAAAATAACTCAATTTGAAAATTTAAAAAGGTATTAATTAGTTTTTCATTCAGTATTATATGATTATTTTTTAAGACTCCTCCAAAGTTTAAAGAAATGATAATATCTAATTCCCTAAAATTTAATATTGACAAATTCAAATTATCTTCTACAAAAAATTCAATTTTATTTGAATAATCAATTATAGTGAAATTTTTATTTAAATTATTTAGAAGATATGAAAAGATAACCTTATCATTAATTTTGTTAATTAAGGATAATTGTTTTATTTGTATTTGATTTTTTTCAAACTCTGATAAAATCATATTATTCGGTTCTCCAAAAATATCATTTAAGAAATATTTTTGTAAAATAAGATCTATTTTTTTAAATTGTAAATAATGATTATTGATAAAGTATTCAATATGTTTGAAGTTTTGATTTTCTTTTATATTTTTGGTTTCTCTGACCAAAATAAAATAATTATTATTATAAATATTCAGTTCACTTCTTTTATTTTTTATATAATTGTTTCCCTGAAAATCATCAATTTTATATTCTATGAAGCAATCATAAAATAACTTTTTATTTAACAATAATGATTTTTCCTTTATTTTACATTCGATTTTTTCTTGTTTAATATATGAAAAATCCAGATTTTCATTTTTAAAATCAAAATTAATCTTGTAATTTTTAATCATTAAAAAAACTTCTATCATTAAAGAATCTGAAATAATAATTTCATTTTTATTGGACTCATTCGACTTAGATAGCAAAAATCTTATAGGTAATTTGTAATTATTATTAAATTTGGAAAACAGAATTTGTGGAGATAAATCAATTACAGATTTATTTTGAATTTGATTTTCAATAAAAACTTCAAAATGATTGTGTTTTTTAATAATAATCATGTTTTTTTTGAGCATTTTTATAAACGACTTTTTATTTTCAACTAATAAAGAATCCCAAAATTTTATATTTTCGAAAGAATTTTCACTCTTATTATTATTCAAATAGGCCAAATTCAAATAACTATAATCTTTATTTTTATATGATTCACTAACATTGAGCTTTCTTGTTTTTATGAGATTATTATTTAAAATTTTTAGATTTGAGGGGAAACTACAATAAAAATATTCATAATGAATTAATTTTTCGTTTGAAAAACTCTGCGAATTTTCATATTTGTTGATTAAATTTTTTGATAAAAACATCGTATCATTTTTATTTATATATTTTAAATTGGAGATGATTATTTCATACTCATTTAATAAATTTTCTTTCTCTGTTGAAAATACTTTATCATTATTTAGAGGAAATAAATTTATTTTAAAAACGCAGAATAAATTTTTTATAATATTTTCAATCTCTTTATTTAACAAATTTTTAAAATTTTGATTATCATAATAATTTTTGATGTATTGTCTTTGAATGAAGATGGAATTTGAATTAATTTCATTAGGAA
>Ga0194116_10003966_pt1 | contig 17351 bp, 17 predicted proteins | sample TA2MahsurfametaG_4_FD_148617 | JGI IMG/M metagenome (GOLD analysis project Ga0194116, IMG submission 148617) | Freshwater microbial communities from Lake Tanganyika, Tanzania - TA2015008 Mahale S9 surface | ecosystem: Environmental > Aquatic > Freshwater > Lake | place: Tanzania: Lake...
GCCACGCGGGCTGCTGCAGAGGAGGCGCGCAGTCGACTGATTGGTGCTGGACTCGAAGCTGCGCTGATTGCTCCCGAGGCTGGGCGATGAGCGGGCTGACAGCCTGGGACTGGCTGCTGGGCGGAATTCTGTTTGTATCGGTTTCTCTGGGGCTCATCCGCGGCCTGGTCCGTACCGCGTTCGCGTTGGCCTCCTGGGTGGTGGCCCTGGCTGGTGCCCTGCTGGGCAGCCCGCTCATCATTGCCGCGCTGGGGCTCGCTGCCCCCGTCTGGGCGCTCGCTCTGCCGGTGTTTCTGGTCCTTTTTCTACTCACCCGCTACACGGGCTTATTGATCGCCAAAGGATTGGTCGCCGTGGGGCTGGGCGGCGTCGATCGCATGCTGGGCGGTGCGGTAGGCGTGGCGCGGGCGCTGATCGTGTTTGGCATCATTGCGCTGGTTGCCGCCGCAGCCGGGTTTGATCGCGATGCTGCATGGCGCGATGCGCGCTGCCGGCCGCTGCTTGATGAAATCAGCGCCCGACTGATGCCGCACCTTCCCGTCCGCCCCGGCGGCCCGGTGAAGGCCGCCTGAATCCTCTCGCCGAGCAAGGAGGCGTGCCATGTGCGGAATTCTCGGGGTTGTGTCCCGGTCAGCGGTCAATCAGCTGCTCTATGACGGCCTGCTGCTCCTCCAGCATCGCGGGCAGGACGCCGCCGGAATCGCCACCGCATCCAACAAGAAGTTCAGCCTCCACAAGGCCAATGGCCTGGTCAGAGATGTTTTCAGAACGCGAAACATGCGGGCGCTGCCGGGTAACTCAGGCATTGCGCATGTACGGTATCCCACGGCAGGGTCGGCGTCCGACTCGGAAGAGGCGCAGCCGTTCTACGTGAACGCGCCCTTTGGCATCACGCTGGCGCATAACGGCAACCTCACCAACGCCGGGCAGCTGTCCGAAGAAATGTTCAGGCGGGATCGTCGCCATATCAATACCGCGTCCGATTCCGAAGTGCTGCTCAATGTTCTGGCGCATGAGCTGCAGGAAAAAGCGCGTGGTATCACACTTGACCCCGAGACGATTTTCGCGGCGGTCTCTGGCCTTCAGCAGCGCGTGCGTGGCGCTTATGCCTGCGTGGCCGAAATCGCGGGCTACGGCATTCTTGCATTCCGCGATCCGTATGGAATTCGACCGCTCTGCTATGGGGCGGCGGAAACCGATGCAGGCACCGAGTATCTGGTGGCCTCAGAATCCGTCGCGCTCGAGGGGCTTGGGTTTCGACTGGTCCGGGATATCCAGCCCGGCGAGGCGGTGTTCATCGATCTCGATGGCAACTTTCACACGCGGCAGTGCGCGGCATCGTCGTCTCTCAACCCCTGCATTTTCGAGTTTGTTTATTTTGCCCGGCCCGACTCGCTGATCGACGGTACATCGGTGTATGGCGCGCGTCTGCGAATGGGGGAATATCTTGCCGAGACCATCGCCCGCCAACTTCGAGCGGGCGACATTGATGTGGTGATGCCCATTCCGGACACCTCGCGACCGTCGGCGATGCAGCTCGCGAATCGACTGGGTCTTGATTATCGCGAAGGCTTCCTCAAGAACCGCTACGTGGGTCGCACCTTCATCATGCCCGGGCAGTCTGTCCGCAAGAAGTCGGTCCGGCAGAAGCTCAATGCGATGAGCGTCGAGTTTCGCGGTAAAAACGTGCTGCTGGTTGACGACTCAATTGTGCGCGGAACCACGTCGAGCGAAATCGTGCAGATGGCGCGCGATGCGGGCGCGAACAAGGTGTATTTCGCTTCAGCATCGCCGCCGGTTCGCTTTCCGAATGTCTACGGCATTGATATGCCGACGCGTGGCGAGCTGATCGCCCACGGCAGAAGCGATGAAGAAATCTGCAAGGCAATCGGCGCCGATGCGTTGGTCTATCAGTCGGTGGACTTAATGAAGCGTTCGGTGTCCGATCTGAATCCGACGCTTAGCCGCTTTGAGGCGTCGTGCTTTGACGGGCAGTACATCACCGGTGATGTGTCGCCTGATTATCTCGATCAGCTTGAGGCGGGCCGATTGCTCATCGGTACCGGGCCTGGAGAAGAGCGTACGCTTAGCCAGATGAATCTGCAGTTCGCCGTGGCGGGCGACTGATCTTTCAGGAAATCTGATGTCTGACTCCCTTTCGTTTGACACGCTGGCGGTGCGCGCCGGCATCGAGCGCTCGCAGTTCGGTGAACATGCCGAGCCCATCTATCTCACCTCGAGCTTTGTGTTCGAGAATTCAGCGCAAGCCGCTGCCCGGTTCGCAGGCACCGATCGCGGTCCGGTGTACTCGCGTTTTACCAATCCCACCGTGCAGGCATTTTGCGACCGGCTGGCGGCGCTCGAGGGCGCGCCGGCGTGCTTGGCCACCGCCTCGGGCATGTCGGCGATCATGGCAACGCTGATGAGCCTGACACGCGCTGGCGACCATGTGGTCTCGGCAGCAGGGGTCTTCGGCGCCAGCATGCAGCTGTTCAATTTTTTCGGTCGCTATGGCGTCGACACCACCTACGTGCCGCTGACCGATACCGAGGCCTGGCGCCGCGCAATCAAGCCTAATACGCGCATGCTTTACATGGAGTCGCCGTCGAACCCCTTAACCGAGGTGGGTGACATCCGGGCGCTCGCGCAGATCGCTTCTGACGCCGGCGCAGTGCTGGTGGTCGACAACTGTTTCTGTTCGCCTGCGCTGCAGCGGCCCTTTGAGATGGGTGCGCATGTGGTACTTCATTCGGCCACCAAATATATCGACGGCCAGGGCAGGGTTCTGGGCGGCGCTGTGCTGGGCAGCGAGCAATACATCCGCGAGCTTCTGCTGCCGGTGTTGCGCACCGCCGGGCCGTCGCTGTCGCCGTTCAATGCCTGGGTTCTGCTGAAAGGGCTTGAAACGCTCTCGCTTCGAATGGAGCGGCAGTCGGTCAATGCGCTGGAAGTGGCGCGTTGGCTGGAGGCACATCCGCGCGTGGCGCGTGTGCACTACCCTGGTCTGGCATCGCACCCTCAGCATGCACTTGCCATGAGTCAGCAAAAAACCGGGGGAGCAATCGTGGCGTTTGAAGTGAAGGGGGCCGACCCTGACAGCCTTCGAGCCCGCGCATGGGCCACGATCGATCAGTGCAAGCTGCTGTCCATTACCGGTAATCTGGGCGACACCAAAACCACGATCACGCATCCGGCCAGCACCACTCATGGCCGTCTCACGCCCGAGGCGCGTCTGACAGCAGGGGTGACTGAGGGGTTGATTCGTCTGGCGGTTGGCGTCGAATCGCCTATTGATATCTGCGCTGATCTGGCGCGCGGCCTGGAAGCCTGACAGTCGGTGGCACACACCATGAACACAACAACCGAGAGCCCGTTTCGCGTTTCCCGCTCGCGTCGCGTTGAGCGTCTGGTGGAGGGCATGCCCACGCAGGATGGCGCGGGGGTGAAGCTGGTCCGGGTTCTCACGCAAGATCTGCAGCGCCGGCTCGATCCGTTCCTGATGCTTGATAACTTCCGTTCTGACGATCCAGGCGACTACATCGCAGGGTTTCCTGATCATCCGCATCGCGGCTTTGAAACCGTCACCTACATGCTGGCCGGCTGCATGCGGCATCGCGATAGCGTGGGTAACGAAGGGCTCATCAATTCGGGGGGCGTGCAGTGGATGACGGCGGGCCGCGGCATCATTCACTCGGAAATGCCCGAGCAGCAGGATGGTCTGATGGAGGGGTTCCAGCTTTGGGTGAACCTGCCGGCCAACCTGAAAATGACCACACCAGGCTGGCGCGACATTCCTGGCGCCCAGGTTCCCGAAGTGATCAGTGCCGAGGGCGTGCGCGTACGGGTGATTGCAGGTCGTGCGCATGGCGTCACGGGGGCCGTACCCCAGGGGTCGGTTGATCCGGTATTCCTTGATCTGCATTTTGATGCGCCGGGTTCCATCGATATTGAGCTGCCGCCCGGACACAATGCCTTCGCCTATGTTTACCGCGGTTCGCTGCGGGTGGGCGATGGCGCTGTGCCGCAGCAGCGGATGGCGGTGCTTGAAACCCGCGCCGAGGCTGATGGCGTGTCGTTTCGCGCTGATGCGCCGGCGCGAGCGGTACTGATCGCTGGCCGACCGCTCAATGAGCCGATTGCCCAGTACGGCCCGTTTGTCATGAATACCCACGATGAGTTGATGCAGGCGGTGCGTGATTATCAGAGCGGCAACTTCGCCTGAGGTGCCGTTCGCCCGTGACGCATGCGGTAGCCACCGTGGCTCATGCAGTCGCAGCGCGATAGCCCTGCGCGTGCAGATATTGCGTTATCGGAAATTTCGGCTGCGGTTGACCAGCGCGCCCAGTAGCGCCGAGTGATCGATGACGCGCGCGGCCACCAGATGTGTGACCGTGCCGCCGCCGTGCTCCTGGCGCTGCCAGTGCCCGTAGACGGTCATGAGCTGCGCGCTGAGCAGCGCTGCGCGAAAGCGCTCGAACACGGCAGGCCATACAATGACATTGACCGTACCGGTTTCGTCTTCGAGCGTGACGAACAGGGTGCCGCGGGCGGTTTCGGGGCGCTGGCGGTGAGTGACCAGCCCGCTTGCCCGTGCAATGCGGCCATCGGGGTAGCCGGCGAGTGTTGAAGCGGGTTCGATACGCAGGCGGTTGAGCTTTTCGCGCAGCAGCGCGAGCGGATGTCGCCCCATTGGAATGCCGAGCGCACGATAGTCGGCCACGATGTCTTCGCCCTCAGTGGGGGGGGCGATTGTGATGGGGGGTTCGTCAATGCGGGTTTGATTCAGCAGCCCGCCGGTGAGTCGGCCCGCGGCAGCAGCCCAATACGCCTGACGACGATGGCCAGCCAGCGCAAGCAGCGCGCCGGCGTCGGCGAGTGCGCGCAGCGCTGCGGCATCGAGCTGCGCGCACTGAGCGAGATCGTCGACGTCGTCAAATGCGAAGCCGTTCAAGCGGGCGGGGTCCTGCAGCCGCTGCTCGCGCGCGTCAATGATGCGTGCCATGGCAGCAGCGGATAGTCCGCGTATCTGTGCAAGACCGAGGCGTACGGCGGGCTGCGCAGCGGGTTCGTCAGATTCTTCGAGCGTGCACTGCGGCTGGCTGATCAGCACGTCGGCCGGGCGTACTTCGATGCCGTGCGCGCGCGCGTCGCGCACCAGTTGCGCGGGCGCATAAAAGCCCAGGGGCTGACTGTCGAGCATGGCCGCGAGAAACGCGGCGGGTTCATGGCGTTTGATCCAGCAGCTGACATAGACCAGTAGCGCGAAGCTGGCGGCATGGCTTTCGGGAAAGCCGTATTCGCCGAAGCCCTCGATCTGGCTGAAGATGCGTTGCGCGAATTCAGGTTCATAGCCGCGCGCGAGCATGCCCTGGATGACGCGCTGCTGAAAAGCGTCGAGCCCGCCTTTGCGACGCCAGGCCGCCATGGCGCGGCGCAGCTGATCGGCCTCGCCCGGGCTGAAGCCCGCCGCCAGCATGGCGATCTGCATGACCTGCTCCTGGAAGATGGGCACGCCCAGTGTGCGTTCGAGCGCAGGTCGGATTTCGTCGCGCGGATAGTCAACGGGCTCAAGCCCCTGACGGCGCCGCAGATAGGGATGAACCATGCCGCCCTGAATGGGCCCGGGCCGAACGATGGCCACCTCGATGACCAGATCGTAGAAACAGCGCGGCTGCAGCCGGGGCAGCATGCTCATTTGCGCGCGCGATTCGATCTGGAAGACGCCGACCGTATCGGCGCGGCTGATCATTTCATAGGTGGCGGGGTCTTCCGAGGGAATGTCCTGGATGCGGAAGGCAACGATGGGCGGCGCATTGGGGGCCCGCTGATTGCCTCGCCGCCACGGGTCTCGCCGGAAAGTGATGAGCTCGAGCGCGCGGCGGATGGCGCTCAGCATGCCGAGCGCCAGCACATCGACTTTCAGCAGCCCCAGTGCATCGAGATCGTCTTTGTCCCATTCAATGACGGTGCGCTCGGCCATGGCTGCGTTTTCGACCGGTACCAGACGCGTGAGCCGGTCGCGCGCGATGACAAAGCCGCCCGTGTGCTGCGACAGATGGCGCGGAAAGGTTTGCAGTGTTCCAACGAGTTCGAGCCAGCGGGTGACGATTGGTGCATCGGGGTTGAGCCCGGCTTCGGTGAGACGAGCGCGATCGGGCGCGCCACGCCATGAGGACAGGGTGCCTGCCAGACGCTCGATGCAGCTTGCATCGATGGCAAGTGCCTTGCCCACGTCACGGAGTGCGGACCGGGTGCGATAGCGGATGACGGTGGCGGTAAGCGCTGCACGATGGCGACCGTATTTTTGATAGAGGTACTGGATGACCTCTTCGCGGCGCTGATGTTCGAAGTCGACGTCGATATCGGGGGGCTCGTTGCGCTCACGGCTGATGAAGCGCTCGAACAGTACGCTCAGACGAGCGGGATCCACCTCGGTGATGCCCAGCGCATAACAGACTGCCGAGTTGGCGGCAGAGCCGCGCCCCTGGCACAGAATGCCGCGGTCGCGTGCGAAGTGAACGATGTCGGCAACCGTGAGGAAATAGGGTTCGTAGCGCAGTTCGCTGATCAGGTTGAGTTCGTGTTCGATCTGTTCGCGGACGCTGGCGGGCACGCCTGCCGGATAGCGCCCCGGCAGGCCGCGCTCAACCAGTTCGCGCAGCCAGCTGGCGGGCGTATGCCCCGCGGGCACGATTTCATCGGGATATTCGTAGCGCAGTTCGTCAAGCGAGAAACTGCTGCAGGCGGCGACTTCCAGGGTTTGCTCGAGCAGCTCGGCCGGATAGAGGCTTGCGAGCCTCAGGCGACTGCGAAGATGTTGTTCGGCGTTGGGTGCCAGTGCATGACCGCAGTGCGCAACCGGCTGGCCCAGCCGGATGGCGGCGAGTGTGTCGTGCAGCGGTTTACGCGAGCGGCGGTGCATGTGAACGTCGCCGGCCGCGACCAGCGGCATACCGCTTGCACGGCCCAGCGCGCGCAGCTGTTCGAGCCGGGCGCTGTCGTGGCCGTAGGCAAGCAGTTCAACCGCCAGCCAGGCGCGATCGGCAAAGCGCTCGCGCAGCAGGGTGGCCATCGAGGCCAGGCCAGGCTGCCCTGTGATCAGACCCTGTGCGGGAACCAGTAACGCTGTGCAACCGGGCACACCGTCATCAAGATCGGCAGGCAACAGCTGGTAGTGGCCCTTGGGTGCCCGGGCGCGTGCCGTGCTGATCAGTTCGCTGAGCCTGCCGTAGCCCTCGCGATGACGAGCCAGCAGCACGAGTTTGGGCGCAATTTTGCCTGCGCGCGACAGGCTGCCCAATGCGTTGGCGTGCGCTGGTTTCAGACAGTTGTGCAGCGAAAACTCGGCGCCGATCAGCAGCGGAAAACCCTGTGTGCGCGCCTGCAGATGCGCGCGCACCACGCCGGCAAGCGAACATTCGTCGGTAATGGCGAGCGCCGCGTAGCCAAGCTCACGCGCGCGATCGACCAGTTCCTCGGGGTGCGACGCGCCCCGCAGGAATGAGAAATTACTGATGCAGTGAAGCTCGGCATAGGCAGGCAACATGCCACCAATAATACTGTATAAAAAAACAGTTATGCCATGTCGTTCAGTGGTGTTGATCCCGCGCACACCGTCGGGCAGCGCCCAGTCGCGCGGCTATACTCTGCACACCTCCCCGATCGTTCAGAGAGCAAGCATGAATATCCGCTTCACCAACCGTCTGGCCCGGCCGCTGTTGTGCGGGGTCGCGTTTATGCTCGCGGTCACCGCTTATCCGGTCTCGGCTCAGGTCGTCTCGGTCAAAGATCCCTGGGTACGAAGCACCGTGCCGCGTCAGAAGGCCACAGCCGCCTATATGGAAATTACCGCTGGTCGCGCGTCGCGTCTGCTCGAGGTCAGTTCGCCCGTGGCAGGCGTCGCCGAGATCCATGAAATGCGCATGGAAAAAGATGTGATGCGCATGCGGGCCATTGCCGCGCTCGAACTGTCAGCCGGCCAGCCCGTCACGCTGGAGCCCGGCGGCTATCACCTCATGCTGATGGACCTGAAGGTCCAGATCAAAGACGGCGACAAAGTGCCCATCACGCTGGTCTTCGAACTGCGCAATGGCAGCCGCGAAACCGCTCAGATCACAGCCGTTGCGCGCCCGCCGCAGCCTGCATCGTCGCACGGGGCCGGACACGGCAAGTCGCATTCGCACTAAGGAGCGCGCCCATGGCAAACCCCGTACCGCTCGTCAATGTCATGAATCAGCACCGGCTGGCCGAGCCCACGCCCTATGAAAATCTGCTGGGTGACGCGATTGAGCGCGTCTTCGCAGCCGGCATCCATGATCTCGATGCCATGGTGCGCATGCTGAACGAAAGCGGTCCAACCGGGCCCGATGGCAAGCCCTGGACTGCGGCAGGGCTGGAGGCCGAGCTTGCACGTCTGGGTGCCTGATCCCGGGCGCGCGCCTTCAAGATCGGCCAGTCTGAAAGACAGTCACGGAGTCGAACGATGAACGCCCCCACCCCTGTGCATCAGGATGCTGTCGAACGTATTTTGTCGCGCGGTCTCGCCCACTACTGGTTTCCCGTGTGTCCCGCTTCGTGGGTGAAGGATCGGCCGATTTCGCTGCGACGTCTTGGCCGCAAGCTGGTGCTCTGGCGTGATGCCACGGGAGTCGTTCGCGCGCTCGAGGATCACTGCCCACATCGCGGCGCCGCGCTATCGATGGGCGAGGTGCTCGGTGACCGAATCGCCTGCGCGTATCACGGTGTTCAAGTTCGTTTCGACGGCGTCGTCACGCGTGTGCCTGGCAGTCCTGGCTGCAAGCTCGAGGGCTCGAGAGCCACTCGGGTGTACCCCGCGCAGGAAGCTCAGGGTGCGATTTTTGTTTACAACAGCGCCGAGCCCCACTGCGATAACCCGCCGCCGCTGGTGCTGCCCGAGCAGCTCACCTCACCCGAGTGGTCGTCTTTTCTCTGCTATGTCGAGTGGGGCTGCGATTACCGCTATGTGATGGAAAACGTCATCGACCCGATGCACGGCGCGTATCTGCATCGGCAGTCACACAGCATGGCCGAGGGCGAGTTTTCCGCTGATTTCCAAATTCGCGATACCGATACCGGCTTCGTGTTTGAAAAAAAGGGCCAGCGAAACATCAATTTCGACTGGACCGAATGGGTCGACACGGGCATTCACCTGATGCGGCTCGAAATTCCGTACCCGAAAACAGGCGGGCCCGGCGGCAACTTCACCATCATTGGCGGATACGTACCGATCACTGATCGTGCCGCGGGCAGTTTTTTCTGGCGCTGTCGCAAGGTATCGGGCTGGCAGCGCAGTGCCTGGCGATTTCTATACCGAAACCGTCTTGAGGCGCGGCACTTCCATGTGCTGGAGCAGGACCGGGTCGCCATGGAAAACATGGAGCCCGACGCCAACCAGCGCGAGCATCTTTATCAGCATGATCTTGGCATCGTCCGCCTGCGTCGAACGCTGCGCGTGCTTGCTCAGAAGCAGCTTGAAACCGAAGCGGGTGGACCGTCTACATGATCAAGGCCTTTATTCATACGCTTCGCCACGAGGCGCAGGACACGCTGGGCATTGAACTTCGTCTACCCGATGGAGGCAACCTGCCTGCGTTCACCGCAGGTGCGCACATCGATCTGCATCTGCCAGGCGGGCTGATTCGCAGCTACTCGCTGTTGAACGACTGCCGCGAGCGTCACCGGTACGTGCTGGGGGTGTTGCGCGAGTCGAAGAGTCGCGGCGGGTCGCGAGCGGTCCATGAGCAGTTTCGAATCGGTATGTCGATTGAACTCAACGAGCCCCGCAACAATTTCCCGCTGCATGAAGAGGCCTCGCACAGCGTGCTGGTAGCGGGCGGCATTGGTGTCACGCCCATCCTGTCGATGGCGCGACGGTTGAAGGCGCTTGGTGCCTCATTTGAACTTGTGTATTGCGCCCGCTCGAAGAAAGCCGCCGCATTTACCGACGATATCGCCGAGTTGGGCATTCCCGTGCACTGGCATTTTGACGATGCCGCCGGGGGGCCGCCTGATCTCAATGCGCTGCTGAACGCGCGTCCGGGGAATGGTCCGTCGTCCACCCACTACTATGCCTGCGGACCCGCCCCGATGCTTGATGCGTTTCTGGCGGCCTGCACCTCGCTGGGGTATCCGAACAAGCATATTGAGCGCTTTGCCGCAGCCGAGCCGGTTGAACAGGTGGGGTCTCAGCAGGGGTTCACGGTGGAACTTCGGCGGTCGGGGCGAACCTTCTCCGTGTCGCCAGGGCAGTCGATCCTCGACGTGCTGCTTGATGCGGGCATTTCCGCCAGTTTCAGCTGTCAGGACGGTTTTTGCGGCAGCTGCGAAACCCGTGTGCTGGAAGGCACACCCGAGCATCGTGATTCGGTGCTTACCGAAGCCGAACGCGCCGACAACAAGTCGATGATGATCTGCGTCTCGGGCTGTCAGGGCGAGCGGCTGGTGCTTGATCTGTAGCTGAAGGCGCGCTGCTACTCAGCGCGAATCCCGCGCGCCTTGATCACCTTTTCCCAGGTTGCGGTTTCAGCGCGAATGTGGGCTGCGAAGGCCTCGGGTGTCATCGGATCGGCAGTCATGGCCTGAGCGGTCAGCTGACGCGTGACACTGTCGGTGGATAAGGCTGCGGTGGCATCGCGTGCCAGCTGGGACACAATGACTGCGGGCGTGCCGGCAGGCGCCAGCAGCCCATACCAGGAGCTCACCACCACGCCGTCGATGCCCAGTTCTTTCATGGTGGGAATGTCGGGGGCAACCGGGCTGCGCGTGCTGTCAGTGATCGCCAGTGCCACCAGTCGGCCAGCGCGAACCTGAGGGAGCGCAGCGGGAAGATTGCTGAACATCAGCGGGACCACGCCAGCGATGACGTCGTTGATCGCGGGCCCCGTTCCCTTGTACGGCACATGCTGCAGATCCAGACCCAGCTGCTGTCGAAACAGTTCACCTGCCAGATGCAGGCCGCTGCCAATGCCGGGCGAGGCGTAAGAGAAACGCTTCGGATCGGCACGCATCGCGGTAATCAATGCATTGAGCGTTACGGTATCCGACGAGGGATGCGCGACCAGCACATTGGGTGCTTTGGCGAGCATGGTGATTGGCGCAAAATCGCGTTCGATGCGAAACGGGAAGTTCGTCATCAGCGTTGGATTGATGGTCAGATTGCCCGCAGGGATCACCAATAGCGTGTGCCCCGTCGGGCGCGCTCTTCGCACCCGGTCCATACCTGGATTACCGGCACCACCTGGAACATTCTCGACGACTGCGGGTTGCCCATAGCGCTTCTGAAGGGCTTCAGCAAGGAGCCGCGACAACAGATCAACCGGGCCACCGGGCGGAAATGGCGCGACGATCGTGAAGCGCTCCTGCGCGAGTTGGCGTGTCGCATCATCGGGCTGCGCCTGCGCGGACGTGGTCAGTGCTGCGAGCGCACCGGCTGCAGCGATGAGTGCAAAGCGTCGAAGCGTCTGCATGAGCGTTCTCAGATGGAAAGTGCCGCGCTGCGATTGGCAAGAAAGCGCAGGGCCGACAACACGGTGAGCGCGGAGGTTCGCGGGTTATCGGGGAGCGGTTTACCGCGCATCGTCAGCTGCATCTCGCCAAATGCACCGCGCACGCGAATCTCGTGGATGTTTTCGGTGACGCCGGGATCGGCGATCAGTCGAACGCGCGTGTTGTCCAGGCCCAGCCCGGCTAGCGCAATCGTGGCGGCAACATTCGCATTTTTCGGATAACGCTGTGCCGCTTCGCGTGCGCTTGCCTCAAGAAAGACGGTCGGCTCGGCGAGTGCATCGAGATCGAGCAGCGCTTCGGCCTGTGATCCCCGCCAGCCCGATGGCGGCTTGCGACCGGTGTAGACAACCTCATCGAGTCCCGCGAGCCGGGCGGCAGCGATTGCGTCGATTCCACCGATCGCACCAGCGAGCAGGTGCAGATGGGTTTGCCCCTTCGCCGCTGCGTCTGACAGGCGTTCTGCAAGCCCTTCCTGGCTGAGCGCACCGATCGACAGGACCGCGCATTCGGTGCCCCGGAGCAGTGCTGGCTCGACATGATCGAGCAAGGCTGAGTGACCGGCGCATTCGATCAGCAGCGCGCAGTGGGCTGGAACATCGCTTCGCACGTCAATGGAAGGGCCGAGGGCCTTGCGTGCAGCCTCGATGCGCTCGGGTCGGACGACCACGCACTGCAGGGCTGCGCCCGGGATGGCCGGCAGCCTGGCGTGCAGGGCCTGGGCAATGGCCCCCCAGCCAATCATCGTGAACGAAAGCTTGCGCCCCGCGTCCTGAGCAACGACGGGTTGATTCATGCCAGACCTCCGACCGCTGTGTGGGATAAGCGTACGGCGATCTCGGCGGCGGCGTCGCGTACCTGCGCTGCAAGCGACAGGGCCCGCTCCGGTTCGATCTTTTGCGCAGGTACGGTGACGCTGACCACCGCTGCGACCCGCCCCGAGCCCGTGATAACCGGCGCTGCCACGGTTGAGATGCCGGTTTCGAATCCGCCTTCACTCATCGCCCAGCCACGTTCGCGATCGGCCGCCATCAATCGCTTCAGATCGGCAAGCGTGGCCGGTGTCCGGTCGGTGAAGCGCTCGAGACGCGTTTCCGGATAGAGTGTTTCCAGGGCTGCAGGCGCCAGATCGGACAACAGAAGCCGCCCCAGGACCGTCGCGTGCGCGGGCAGGCGTGCGCCCACCTGAACCGACTGAAACAGCGCGCTCTCTCCCGGTGCCTTGGCAACAAACACGACCTCCCGGCCATCGCGCACCACGAGATGCGATGAGCATCGGGTTCGGTCGCGCAGTCGCACGATCACCGGATTGCCGATTTCGGTGAGCTCCATCGAGGACAGATACTCAAATCCCAGCCGCAGAACACCCAAGCCCAGCCGGTACGAGGCGCTATCGCCGATTCGCTCGACGTAACCCGCGCGCTCAAGCGTATGAAGCATTCGGAATACCGAGGCGCGCGGCAGACCCATGTCGCGAGCGAGCTCAGCGCCAGTGAGTTCCGGAGTGCGGCGGCTAAAGCGCGACAGCAGCTCGAGCCCGCGCGCGAGCGCAGGAACATGGTATCGGTCTGTATCGGACGAAACCGTGTCGGGCGCTGTTGGGGCGGTACCCGCAGTGGGCGTTTTCCCGGCGACGTTCATTCCGAGATTAAGCCGAGCAACGAGTTGGCGGTGGGTGCCGCTTCAAGTGGGCAACCGTGGCCGACCTCGCCCAGATCGGTCCAGGCCACGCTGGCGCGCGCTGCGATGTCGCGACAACTCTCTGGAGGCGTGATGCGATCGGCACTGCCGCTTGCAACGACGAGCGGACCACGCCAGCTCGCAAGATCACTGTCAATGTCGCCCTGCGCCAGCATCTCGGTGGCCTGAGCATAGCCAAGCGGGTCGACCCGAGCCATGATCGAGCGAACATAGCTCACCATGTCTGCGCTGGCATTGGGTGACAACATGGCTGCCGCACGACGCTCGGCCAGACCCGATGGACCGTGTTGCCGCAACGACGCGAGCCGCTCGCTGCGACGGCGTTCGCGTTCAGCGGGATCGGCGCGTCCGTACCCTCGTGCGGGTGCGAACAGCACCAGTCGGGCGATGCGCTGAGGCTGCTGTCGGGCCGCCGCTGCCGCGATCAGGCAGCCCATCGATTGGCCAGCAAGCGTAATCGGTTGCTCAACGCCCAGGACATCAAGCCATTGCCAGAGTCGTCGTGCATAGTCGGCTGCCGTCGGTGCGTCTGGGGTCAGCCGCGTGCTTTGGCCGTAGCCCGGCGCATTCCAGGCAAGCGCGCGACACGGCGCCTGGTGGGATCGACGGTTCGCAGCCTCCAGCTGCTCGAGCCAACTGGTGCCGGCCGAACCGATGCCGTGCAGCAGCACGTGAGAGACGGGCTGGTCGGACGCGCCGGCCTGAAGAAATTCGATCTGGGTAGTGGGGTCAAGTGCGCAAACACATAGTGGCAGCTGAGCTGCCGACGCATTCATGTCTTCGAGGCGACGCATTGGAAAGTCTTTCAGGGTTTAGTCAGTGCATGGCGAAGCCGCCATTGACCGCAAGCAGCTGTCCGGTGACGAACCCGCTGGCGCCAGACAGCAGGAACAGCACGCTGCCGGTGACGTCCTGCGGCATCTGTTCGCGCTGAATGGCCCGACCGTTCAGATAGTGCTCGTGGCGGGCGCGCGGTACATATTCGGTTGCCTCGACCAGCGTGAGTCCGGGCGCAATCGCGTTCACGGTGATCTGATCGGCGCCGAGCTCGCGCGCCATGGATCGCGTCATGGAGATGATGGCCCCCTTGCTTGCAACGTAGGCCATCAGCCGCGGCGCGCCCCACAACGCGGTATCCGAGGCAACGTTGACGATACGGCCGCTGCCCGATGCCTTGAGGTGGGGGCGGGCGGCGCAGGTTGCGAGCCAGGGGCCGCGCACGTTCACCGCCATGACCGTATCCCAGGTTTCAAGGTCGATCTGATCAAAATCGCGGCCGCCCGAGTTGGTGACCGCTGCATTGTTGACCAGGCCATCGAGTCCACCGAGTTCAGCGGCGGCACGATCGATTGCGCTGCGGATCGACTCTGGCGCTCGCATGTCGAGATCATAAAACCGGGCGCGCTCGCCAAGCTCTGCTGCGAGCGCACGGCCGCGCTCGGCAAGCAGATCGCCCAAAGCAACGTACGCACCGGCTGCGTGCAGCGCGCGAACAAAGGCTTCGCCCAGCCCTCTGGCGCCGCCGGTGACAAAGATTCGTCGGCCATCGAGCCGAATATCGGAAGCCGGGTTGACGCCAGGCGGGGCGGTGTTCGGGTGAGAGGTCATTGGGCGGGGTCAGGTGAAGGGTTAGCGAACAGGCGTGTCGGCGCTTGGCAGGTAGTGCAGCACGCGCCGCTCGGCGAGCACCACGGCGTAGTAGGCCAGGACGCCAATGACCGTCAGCGCACCGATCACCACGAACACGCCGGCGGTATTGCCCTGGCCTTCAAAAAACACCAGCAGAAAACCGAGCCCGAGATTGCCGCCCACCAACTCGCCCACCACCACCCCGATGACTGCGAGCGTGCTCGCGATACGAAGGCCAGAGAACAGCGCGGGCAGTGTGGTGGGGTACTCAACCATGCGGAAGATCTGCCACCGCGTCGCTGAAAACGACCGCGCCAGATTGGTGAGGTCGACATCGGTGTTGCGCATGGCAGTCAGGACATTGATCAGCACCGGAAAAAATACGATCAGGACCGCCACCAGAATTTTCGGATAGATCGTGTAGCCCAGCCACATGACAAAGAGCGGTGCGAAGGCTACTTTCGGTGCGATCTGCAGAGCAAGCAGGTAAGGCGACAGCACAGCTTCTATTCGTGGTGACGCGCCGAGGGTGAAGCCAATCAGTGCACCCAGAAATGAGCCCAGCACAAAGCCAATCATGACCTCGGCCGTTGTGATGCCGGCATGCCACAGCAGCTTTTCCGCCCCCCAGATGCGCACGGCCTCGCTACAGACCGCTGAGAATGGGGGCAGTACGAAAGCGGGTATGCCGGCAAGGCCTGGTCCCCATTCCCACAAGGCGAGGAATGCCGCCAGCACCGCGAGGCTCCAGAAACCGGTAACGAGTCGTTCACGCTGCATGGTATTGGGCCTAGTGCAGTTCGGTGCCGTCATCGAGCTTCAATAAGGCCATCAGCTCGTTGACATGGCGCGTCAGACCGGGGTGCTTGCGCCGCGCCATCGGATTGTCGCGATCAGGCAGGTCAACCGTGATGCGCGCGGCGATCGTGCCGGGGCGCTCGCTCATCACCAGTATCCGGTCAGACAGAGCCACCGCCTCGGACAGGTCGTGGGTGATGAACAGCACGGTTTTACGCTGCTCGGAAACTGTTCGCGCGAGGTCCTGCTGCAGCACCATTTTTGTCTGGGCGTCGAGCGCCGAGAAGGGTTCGTCCATCAACAGAACCAATGGATCGACAGCCAGAGTGCGAGCGAGCGCAGCGCGCTGGCGCATGCCGCCGGACAGCTGATGCGGGTAGTGCTCGCCAAAGCCTTCAAGGCGGCACTGTCGCAGCAGCTGGCCGGAGACTTCGCGCCGCCGGGCTGCGGGTACGCCACGCAGTTCGAGACCGAATTCGATGTTGCGGGCGATGGTTCGCCACGGCATCAGCAGGTCTTTCTGCAGCATGAATGCGACGTGGGGATTGGGGCCGCTCACAGGGTTGCCGGCTACCCGCACAGCACCTGCGCTTGGCGGGGCAAGGCCCGCGCCCAGGTTGAGTAGCGTGCTTTTGCCGCAGCCGGACGGTCCGATCAGCGAGACGACCTCGCCGTCTGCGACCTCAAACGACACCTGTGTGGCTGCCAGTAGCTCGGTGCTGGAGCCCTTCACACGGAAGCGTTTGTCGACGCCGATGAATTCGATGGCAGGCGAACGGGATGGGGTCATGACTGGTGGCGCGGTTTTAGGAATGAAACTTTAGTTCATACGCGAATTGATTGCGAGAACTTTCATCGCCTGCATCGAGCAATCCCGGTATGCGTTGTCGTTGATGTCCGTCAAGGGGTCTCCGGTTGGCCGTTTTTATGATGGCGCAGGTGGTTTTTCAACGAGAACTTTTAGGGGCGGGGCATGTCGTTGAGCGAACATCAGATTGCCGATCTGCGTGCGAGGATGATTGCGCGTTCACGGCTACTTGAGGGTGAGATCGCAGCAAAATTGCGAGAAGCGACTGAAGATATCGACACATTAGGTCGCGTTGGCGACAACGCAGATCTGGCTTGGGTTGAAACTGAGAGCGGGCTGGACCTGATCGAAGCGCAGCGGGATATCGAAGAGTGGCGAGGCCTTCGCGATGCGCTGCGCCGCATTGAGCAGGGCAGCTATGGCATCTGTTCAGACTGCGGCGCAGAGGTTCCCGCCGAGCGCCTGCGATCGCAGCCGCTGGCATTGCGCTGCCTGGCGTGCCAGACGCACACCGAAAAGCTGGGCCGTACCCGTCGGGTGACCGTTTGACAGAGGCTTGAACTAACCGAACCTGCCGTGCAGATACCAGGCTTTGCCAGTCTCTGACAGTCGCTCGCGAAAAATCCAAAGCAGGCGGTGCGAGGTATCTTCCGCGATGAAATAGTCGCGTAGCACCAGCTTGTCGTCCCACCAACCCGATTCAATTCGCTCAGGCCCCGCGAGCAGCGATAGCGGACTTTCCCAGAAAGGCCGGTTGTTGCGTTCGGAGAGCGCGACGGGGGGATCGATCAGCCACAGCGGACGCAGCAGTGAGGCGAGTGCGGCCTGCGAAGGGTGCCGCGCCTGCGAGGGGTGCCGCGCCTGCGAGGGGTGCCGCGCCTGCGAGGGGTGC
>Ga0194116_10003968_pt1 | contig 17348 bp, 16 predicted proteins | sample TA2MahsurfametaG_4_FD_148617 | JGI IMG/M metagenome (GOLD analysis project Ga0194116, IMG submission 148617) | Freshwater microbial communities from Lake Tanganyika, Tanzania - TA2015008 Mahale S9 surface | ecosystem: Environmental > Aquatic > Freshwater > Lake | place: Tanzania: Lake...
GGTGCGGGAGTGCCTGCATGACCGCATGGCCCGTGCCCCGCTGCGGCGACTGCAGCGCCCAGACCAGGTCGTCGCTTGCGAGCGCGCGCGGAACCGCGTCGCCGCCATGGCCATAGATCACAACGATTCGTTGTGGCTTGAGCGCCCGAGCCTGCTCGAGCACATGGGCGAGAAGCGGACGACCCGCAAGCGTATGCAGCACCTTGGGTAGATCGGAGTGCATGCGCGTGCCCTTGCCCGCAGCCAGGATAACGATGTTCATGGGCCGATAGAATGTGTCGGTGCAAAACACCAATGGTCGGAATGCCAACGGGCAACTTGGCTGGGAGCGTAAAAGCCGCGAGAGCGCTTTTCGCTCGCCAGAACCGGAAAAGCTTAGCACGCGGGTGGTTCGCGGCTGGGTGACGCTGATCGCGGTTCTGGTTCTCAGCGGATGCACGGTAGCGCGGTTTGGCTACGAGATGCTCCCCTGGTTCACAGGCTGGCAGCTCGACCGCCACCTGTCGCTTGACTCAACGCAACGCAGCCTTGCAAGCGAGCGGATCGATGCGATTCACGCGTGGCATCGACAGACGCAGATGCCGTGGTACGCCGCGCTGGTAGAAAACGGCATCAGCCGGCTTGATGGGCCGCTTTCAGCAGCCGAACTCGCTGCCTGGCGTGCCCAGATGTTTGCGCTGTGGCGGGAGCCGGCTGAAAGAATCGCCCCCGATCTGACCGACCTGGCCTTGACGCTTCGCCCGGCGCAGATCGACCGTCTTGAGCGGCGGCTCGCCGACAGCACCGCCGAACTGCGCCGTAAATACCTTGAAGGCTCGCCCGCCGAGCGCCTGGAAGGACGAATTGAGCGATGGCAGGAGCGGATGAAGTGGCTGCTGGGTGACCTGACTGCCGCTCAGCGTAGTGAACTGCGCCGACTGGCCGCGGAACAGCCCTCCGATGAAGCGGCCTGGCTTGAGGAACGCCAGTCGCGCAACGAACGGCTGGTTCGGCTGCTTCGCCGGATCGAGCGCGACAAGCCCTCGCGCGAGCAGGCGCTGGCCTGGAGCACCGCGTTTTTGCAGGGCTTCTGGCAGAGCGAGGATCCGGCTCGGGCGCGCCGAATCGAGGCCAATGCCGCCAACGGGGACCGGGTGGCGGCGGCGATGATCAATACCGCAACGCGCGGTCAGCGCGACACCATGCGCGCCAAACTCTCTGACATCGAACGCGACGTGATGCGGATGATTTCGCGGGGCGCGCGCCCCTAGTCAGCGGCCCATCAGAAGCAGGAGCGCGGGCAAGAGCTGGGTAAGCGCCATGGCACTTACCAACAGGCACAGCAGCGCCACCCAGCGGCGCAGCCGACGCTGTTCGGCCATCAGGGTCTGAAGTCGGGCATTCGAGACGGCATCACTTCGCCCACGATCAACCTGGGCGGCAAGCGCGGCATGCACCAGACGGGGCAGCTGCGGGAGCGTATTGGCCCATAGCGGCGCCTCGGTGCGAAGCCGTGCCACGAATCCCGACCAGCCCACCTGATCATTCATCCAACGCTCAAGAATGGGTTTGGCGGTGACCCACAGATCGAGATCTGGATCGAGCTGGCGGCCGAGACCTTCAATGTTGAGGAGCGTCTTCTGCAGCAGCACGAGTTGCGGCTGGATGGCGACATTGAAGCGGCGCGAGGCCTGAAAGAGCCGCATCAGCACCAGCCCCAGTGAAATTTCGCGCAGCGGCCGGTCGAAAAACGGCTCGCAGCAGGCGCGCACTGCGCCCTCAAGCTCTTCAACCCGCGTCTGCGCAGGCACCCAGCCCGACTCGACATGAAGCTCGGCGACCCGGCGGTAGTCACGGCGAAAGAACGCCAGAAAATTCTGTGCAAGATAGTTTTTGTCGAATTCCGACAGCGTGCCGACGATGCCGAAATCGAGCGCGATGTAGCGGTTGAAGTCATCGCCCGAATCGCCCACCAGGATGTTGCCCGGATGCATGTCGGCATGAAAAAAACCGTGCTTGAACACCTGCTTGAAAAAAATCTCCACGCCGTCACGTGAGAGTTTCTTTAGATCGATTCCCGCCTCACGCATCCGGTCAATCTGGCCGATGGGGATGCCATGCATACGATCCATCGCGAACACGTTGGTGGCACACCAGTCCCAGTGCACTTCAGGAATACGCAAGAGCGGCGAGTCGGCAAAATTGCGGCGAAGCTGTGCGGCATTGGCGGCTTCACGGATCAGATCGAGTTCGTCGTGCAGGTAGTTATCAAATTCGTCGATGACCTCCAGCGGACGAAGCCGTCGGGCATCGGCTGACATTCGAACCACCAGGTGGCCGATGGTTCGCAGCAGGGCCAGATCGCGCTCGATCACGGCTCGCATGTCAGGGCGCAGCACCTTGACTGCGACCGGACGGCCATCCTTCAGGCGTGCGAAATGCACCTGCGCGATCGATGCCGAGGCGATTGGCATACGATCAAAATCATCGAACAACTCATCGATGGGCTTGCCCAGCCCAGTCTCGATTTCACGGACCGCCAGCTCGCCCGGAAAGGGCGGTACGCGATCCTGCAGCCGCGCCAGTTCATCGGCGATATCGGTGGGCATCAGGTCGCGTCGGGTGGACAGCACCTGACCGAACTTGACGAAGATCGGGCCCAGACTTTCCAGCGTCCGGCGCAGCCGTTCGCCGCGAGGGGCGTCCAGCTGCCGCCCCAGTCGCAATAGCCTTGCGAAAGCGAGCAGCCAGCGCGAGCCAAGTGTGGCGGCGGCGCCTTGCGCTGCGATCTCGTCAAGACCGAAACGCCAGGCGACGAACAGGATCCGGATCAGCCGAAGCGTGCCCATGGGTGGCGGCTAGCTCGCAGACTCGCCGTCAAGCGCGGGGGTGACGCGTGCGCGCGCGATGAACGACACCGGAACGGGCTGCGCACCGCTCTCGGACGCGCTGCCTGGGTCAGCCGGCGCCGGGGCGTGCGACTCAAACGTCGGGTCGACATCAAAGCCGATGTCGCCATCGGGGTCGGGTTCGCCCGAGGGCTTGAGCGACAGAAAGTCGAACAGGTTTCGGTCAAGCAGATGCGAGGGCGCAACGGAGCCGAGCGCCGAGAAGATGTGCTCGGTGCGGCCCGGGTAACGCTTATCCCACTGCCTCAGCATCTCGCCCACTTCACGCCGCTTCAGGTGCTCCTGCGAGCCGCACAGATTGCACGGAATGATGGGGAATTGGCGCCATGCAGCGTAATCGATCAGATCGCGCTCGTGCACGTAGGCAAGCGGTCGAATCACCACATGGCGCCCGTCGTCGGAGACCAGTTTGGGCGGCATTGATTTCAATTTGCCACCGTAGAACAGGTTGAGAAAGAACGTGGCGAGAATATCGTCGCGATGATGGCCCAGCGCGATGCGGGTGGCGCCCAATTCGGTGGCCACGCGATACAGGATGCCGCGGCGCAGTCGCGAGCAGAGCGAGCACATTGTTTTGCCGGCCGGAATCACCCGGGTCACGATCGAATAGGTGTCCTGGTTCTCGATGTGAAACGGCACACCGATCGAGCGCAGGTAGTCGGGCAGCACGTGCTCGGGAAAGCCTGGCTGCTTCTGGTCAAGGTTGACTGCGATGATGTCAAAGTGCACGGGCGCGCGCTCGCGCAGCGTGAGCAGCAGATCGAGCATCGCGTAGCTGTCCTTGCCGCCTGACAGGCACACCATCACGCGGTCGCCTTCGCCGATCATGCCGAAGTCGGCGATTGCCTGGCCGGTCTGGCGCAGCAGCCGCTTGTGAAGCTTGTTGCGTTCGCGGGCCACACGTTCGGAAGCGTTCACAATTGCCTCCACTGCTCAATCCGAACCGAGCCAAGGCCCGGCATCGGATGGGGTTTGGTGACCGCGACCCGCAGCGCCCGCAGGCCGGGCAGCCTGGCGATTTCCTCGACCATGCTCGAGCAGAGCGACTCGACCAGCTTGAAGCGGCGGCTCGCGGCGGTGGCGTTGATGGCCTGCATCACCGCTTCATAGTTGACGGTGCCCGACAACCTATCGTCGTGCGCCGCAGACTCGCGGATGGGTACGAACAGCTCGACCTCGACGCCGATGCGCCGCGGCTCGCGCTGTTCATGCTCATAAACACCCAGCAGACAGTCGACTTCAACGCCCTGCATAAGCATTCGGTAGCAATCGGAAAATCGGTCGGTCATGGTCAAACCCTAGGGACTCGCAAGGCCGGCACCGCCATCGACAGCGATCACCTGCCCGGTCACATAGTCTGCGTCGCGCAGCAGAAAGTAGGCCACCCGACCGATGTCGTTGCCGTCACCGATTCGCGCAAGCGGAATCGAGGCTTCGATGCGGGTGCGTTCGTCTGCGTTGAAGGTATCGTCCTCGGGCCAGGTGAGCGAGCCCGGCGAGATCGCGTTGACGCGCACGTGCGGCGCGAGTTCAAGCGCTAGCGATCGCGTCAGTGAAACGATGCCCGCTTTGGCTGCGGTGTAGACCGAGAACCCAGGCAGAGGCCGATCGGTGCGCACATCACACACATTGACGATTGCGCCCCCAGATTGCCGCAGCGCGGGGGCCGCGTACTGGCTGCAGAAAAACGCCGCCTTCAGATTGCCGTCGATCAGATACGCCCAGTGCGCCTCGTCCACCTCGCCAAGCGCCGAGCGTACGAAGGTCGATGCATTGTTCACCAGTCCGTCGAGCCGACCCTGCCAGTTGAGCGCAGCGGCGATCGCCTCAGCACAACCACGGGCGGTGCCAAGATCGGCGGCAAGGATGTGTGCGGAGTGGGGGCGCTGTGCGCAAAGCTCGGCCTGCAGCGCCTTGGCCGCGTCAGCCGATTGTCGATAGTGGATGACCACGTTGCATCCGCGTGCATGCAGTACACGTGCGAGCCCCGCACCGATTCGACGGGCGGCGCCGGTGATCAGAATGACAGGGACGGCGGACATCGGCAGTGACGCTTGGAGCCAGTCGGCATGAAGTGGCAGAGGCGCGCAAGGACGCCCGCACTCGGGCGCTTCAGACGCGACGGCAGTGTAAAGCATCCGCCATTCGGTCCCAGCCGCGTCCGGTGAAATAATCGAGGCCGTGCGAGCCTCATCAACCCCATCGCTGCTTCCTGAACCCGATCCCGCCGAGCGTGACCGCTCGCTGCGGCTGGTTGCGCGTCTGCACGATGAAATCGCAGCAGGCGATGGCGCAATCGGGTTCGATCGCTATATGGCGATTGCGCTCTATGAGCCGGGCCTGGGCTATTACGCCTCGGACCGTCGCAAGTTCGGACCGGCGGGCGATTTTGTCACCGCTCCCGAATTGACGCCGCTGTTTGGCGCGTGCGTCGCCGATCAGCTTGCAGCCTGGCTGCCGGGCATCGCGCCCTGCCTCTGGGAGTTCGGCGCTGGCTCGGGTGAGCTCGCGGCGCAGCTCCTGAGCGAGCTCGAGGCGCTGGGCTTTGGCTCGGTGCAATATCGGATCTTTGAACTCTCGGCGGCGCTTCGTGCGCGCCAGCAGGCCACGATCGCCGCGCGCGTGCCGCATGCGCTTGACCGTGTGCGGTGGCTCGATGCGCTGCCCGACCGGTTCGACGGCATCGTGCTCGCCAACGAACTTCTGGATGCGCTGCCCGTGCGGCTGTTTGAGCTGAATCAGGGCCGCGTGCTTGAGCGCGTTGTGACGCGGGCCTCGGAGGCGGCCCCGGCCCGCGCAGGTTTGACGCCCGGCGCAGCATCGCCGATCGGGCTGGCGCTCACGAGCCGTGCGGCTGACCCTGCCTTCGCACGGTCGGTCGAGGCGCGGCTCGCGCGGGCGGGCTGGCCCGCGCCGCTGGTTGCCACCGGCTATCGCTCAGAGCTTGGCGAGCAGGCTGCCGCCTGGGTGGCCAGTGTGTCCGAGCGGCTCGCAGACGGGGTACTGCTGCTGATCGACTATGGGTTTCCGGCAGCCGAGCTGTATCACCCCAGCCGGGCCTCGGGGTCATTCAATTGCCACTACCGTCACCGCTCGCATGCCGAGCCGCTCTGGCGTCCAGGCTTGTCTGATATCACCGCGCATGTCGATTTCAGTGCCGTGCACGACGCTGCGAGCCGGGCCGGCCTTTCCTGCCTGGGGTATGGATCTCAGGCGGCGTTCCTGCTCGGATGTGGGCTCGCGCAGCGGTTTACCGAGCGCCAGAGCCCGTCTGACGCGGCGGGCTACGCGCAGGCGGCGCAGGCCCTGCAGATGCTGGTGTCCGAGGCGGAAATGGGTGAGCTCTTCAAGGTGATTGCGTTGTCGCGCGGTGTGGACCGCGCGCCGCTGAAGCTTGCCGGGCGCGATCGCCGTGCCGCGCTGGATGCGGACGGTTCAGCCGCCTGCGAGTGAACGCGACTCACGCCGCGCGATCCAGAGCGACGACCCGATGATGACCACCCCGCCTGCGAGGGTGGTCTGCGCGGGCACATCGCCAAACAGCAGCCAGCCAAAAATCGACGCCCAAAGAAGGTCGAGAAACCGCACCGACTGGGTGGCCGAGATGTCGGTTCGATGAAACGAGCGCGTCATCGCGTATTGGCCGATGTTACCCAGCAGGCCCGCCAGAACGATCAGGCCGACCTGCTCGAGGTTCACCGCCTGCCAGTTCCACCAGGCAAACGGTGCTGACAGCAGCGTGATCGAGGCCGCCTGCCATAGCACGAGTACCGACGGCCCGTCGCGGCGCGCCAGCCGCTTGCTCATCAGCATCGTGGCCGCAAACATGGGTGCCGATGCGAGCATCAGCAGCATGGCTCCGGCCGACGAGCCGCCGAGCGCCGGACCGACCACGATCAGCACGCCGGCAAGGCCCGCGCCGGCTGCGATCCATCGGGCCGCCACCATCGGCTCGCCCAGCAACAGCCCGGCGCCCAGCATCAGAAAAATCGGGGTGGTGAAGCCGATTGCCGTGGTGTCGGCAAGACTGACCGAGGGCAGCGCGGTAAACCACATGGCGAGCGCGATGGTGTGGATGACACCGCGCAGCAGATGCCCTGGCACATCGCCCGTGCGCCAGCGTTCGCGGCCCGCGCGCAGTGCAACCGGCATCATCAGCGCAAAGCCCGCCAGGTAACGCAGAAACAGCGCCTGCACCGGGTCCATGTCGGCCGCCAGGGTTCGTGAGACGGCGTTGAGCAGGTTGAGTGTGATGCCGGCAAGCGTGGCCCACAGCATGGCGCGAAGCACCGGATGCGAGGCGGCAATGCGCCCGAGCGGCCCGTTGTGCTCAGGTTGTGGGCGGGCGTTTGGGTCAGTGGCCATGGCGGGGGGCGGGCGGCGCGCCAGGCGTGCGCGGCGCAGCGCCCGCAGCGTGACGCGCAAGCGATGGGCTCGGGTGCGATAATCGCCCGATGATCAAATGGCTGATCGCCACCGTGATCGCACTGGCGCTCTTTTCAGGGCTGATGCCGCTATTGCGCCGTTTTGGCATCGGTCGGCTGCCTGGCGACTTCAATTTCACGCTGTTCGGGCGCGAAATCTCGCTGCCAGTCATGTCGACCGTGCTGCTGTCGTTGATGGCGGCTGGCATTTCGCACCTGTTTTAAGGCGCTCCGGTTGGGTTAGGGCAGCACAATCACTTTGCCGGTGGCGCGCCGGGCGAGCAGATGTTCCAGCGCGCGGGCGCCCTCGGCAAGCCGATAACGGGCCGACACATGCGGATTGAGTCGACCCTGGGCAATCCAGCCAAACATCGTCTCGACATCGGATTGAAACCGCTGCGGCTCGAGCTGCGTGTACTGGCCCCAGAATACGCCAACGATTGAGGCGCCCTTCAAAAGCGCAAGGTTGAGCGGCATTTTCGGAATCTCGCCGTTTGCAAAGCCAATCACCAGATAGCGACCGCGCCACGCAATCGATCGAAACGCCGGTTCCGCGTAGCTGCCGCCGACCGGGTCGTAGATCACATCCGGGCCGCGCCCGGTCGTGATGGCACGAAGGCGTTCGCGCAGATCTTCGCTCGTGTAGTCGATGAAATCATCAGCGCCGTGCTCGCGGCAGACCGCCAGCTTCTCGGCGCTCGATGCGGCAGCGATCACCCGCGCGCCCAGAGCTTTACCGATTTCAATGGCAGCCAGGCCCACGCCGCCCGCTGCCCCCAGGACCAGCAGCGTCTCGCCGGCAGTGAGCTGAGCGCGGTCGACCAGTGCGTGATACGAGGTGCCGTAGGTGAGGAGAAAGGCTGCACCGCGCTCGAAGTCGAGACTGTCTGGCATCTTGAAGGTGCGCGATGCGGGCAGCTTCACCTTTTCTGCGAAGGCGCCAAAGGTGACCGACCCGATCACCCGGTCACCGATGCGGCGATCGGTCACGCCGCTGCCGACTGCGCTGACCACGCCCGAGAACTCCGCGCCGGGCGCAAACGGCAATGCGGGCTTGGCCTGGTATTTGTTCTGGATGATCAGTACATCCGGAAAGTTGACCCCGGCGGCGCGAACATCCACCACCACCTCGCCAGCGTCTGCCACCGGATCGTCAATCTCATCGACCACCAGCGAGTCGGGTAGGCCATGCTGTCGGCAAAGCAGCGCTTTCATCGTTTGACGTCTCCTGTGTGAACGGATGCGCGAGAAGCAAGCGCTGCGGCAAGCGCAGCAGTTCGCGCCTCGCGCAGGGCCTGCTGAATTCGCGCCGGTAAGTCCTGCGGGCCAAGTGCGCGTTCGCGAGCGGCAATCGCCCCGGCATCCACGCCACGCGCCGTATCGATCAGCGAACTCCAGGCGGTATCGAGCGCATCGATTGCTGCACAGCCGCCCGCGGCTTGTGCCGCGCGATAGGCGCAGGCGCGTGCGAAAGCGCGCGCTCGCTCGGGTCGCCTGAGCGCATCGATGCGCTCAAGGCGGGCGAGCAGGAGGGATGCGTCACCGGCAAGCGGGTTGGCCAGCCCCTGATCGGCCAAGAGCTGCGCGAGCTCGGCGCATGCTGCGGGCGCCCGCAACCGCTCGCTGCAGGCCTGAGCAACGGCCGAGGCGCCAGGAGCAGCCATCGCAAGTGCATAGCGGATTTCGAGCGGCTCTTCGCAACGCGCGGCGGCATCAACGCAGGCAGGCTCGATTGCGCCGCGCTCGGGCAGCAGTCGGGCGAGTGCGCCGCAGTGGCTCAGCACCTCGAACATGCGTGAAGGCTGCGCCTCCATCAGTCCGCGCGCAAGTTCCTGCCAGACGCGCTCGGGCACCAGTGCATCGACCTCGCCGGCGTCCACCATTTCGCGTGCGAGCGCGAGCGTCTCCGGTGCAATCGAAAATTGCGGCAGCCGCGCTGCAAAGCGCGCGAGTCTCAGAATGCGCACCGGGTCCTCGGCAAAGGCCTCACTGACGTGACGCAGCGTGCGCGTTTTGAGGTCAGCCTGACCGCCCCAGGGGTCGATCAGCGAACCATCGGCTGCGCGCGCGATCGCATTGATGGTGAGATCGCGTCGCCTGAGGTCCTCTTCCAGCGTGACCTCGGGCGAGCTGTGAATCTGAAAGCCCCGATAGCCGCGAGCAACCTTGCGCTCGGTTCTGGCGAGTGCATATTCCTCATGGGTATCGGGATGCAGAAACACGGGAAAATCGCGACCGACCGGCCGAAATCCGAGCGCGGTCATCTGCTCGGGCGTTGCACCGGTGACCACCCAGTCGCGGTCGGCCACCGCCCGCCCGAGCAATTCATCTCGCACTGCGCCGCCGACACAGTAGATCTGCATCGAGGCGCCGGGCCGACTAGCGCCGGGCGAATCCGCGGCTCTGATCGAGCCGCTGCTGTCGGACCGCAACCGGATCAACGCTCGCATCCTCGATCGCAATCGGGTCGATGCCAAGCTCGGGGGCAATCGGCCCACTGGCCACATTGTCGCGCGCCATTGAATCGAAATTGTCGAGCGACATGAGCGTAGGACCTGGCAGCGCCTCGAGAATCATCGCCTGCAGCCGGCCCGCCATGTCGGGAATCTCGATGATGGGCCGTGCGCAGCCCGCGCGCTGACCGCTGAGCCGTACCAGCTCGCGCAGGGTATAGACGCGCGGCCCGGCAAGCTCATAGCCGCGTCGGAAGGTTTCGCGGCGCTCGAGCGTGTTGATGAAGGCCTGTGCAACGTCTTCGACATGAATCGGCTGAAAACGCGTGCGAGCGCGCGCCAGCGGCATCATCGGCGCAAACCGCTGCAGCGTCGCGAACAGGTTGAGGAAACGGTCATCGGGACCAAACACGACCGAGGGTCGCAGGATGGTCCAGTTGAGCGCCGAGCCCATGACCGCCTGCTCGCCATCGGCCTTGGAGCGCAGATACATCGATGGCAGCGGTGCGGGTCCGTCCGAGCTGAGCGCCGACATGTGAATGAGCCGGGTCACGCCCGCTGCTTCGCAGGCGGCAACCACACGCCTGGGCAGCTCAACATGCGCGCGGGCGAAGTCGGCGCCGTAGGGATTGCCGCCCCGGCTGTGCAGGATGCCCACCAGGTTGATGACTGCATCCTGATTTTTGATGAGCGCGGCGAGGTTCGCATCGTTGTGAATGTCGGTTTCGACCACATCAACGGTGGGCAGTGGCATGAGCGCGCGCGCGCGCGCCAGTCGGCGCGTTGGCGCAGACACGCGCACACCCTGCGCGGCCAGCCTGGCGATGATCGAGCGGCCGATGAAACCGGTGCCGCCGAGTACGAGAATTCGATGAAGGGTCATGAGCGTCGTCAAGGCAGTTCAGTGGAACCCGCAGGCCGCGGACTCACCTGGCCCAGCCAGCTGCGCAGCGACTGCGGCTGGCCGGTAAAGAGCGATGCGTAGAAGGTGGCATTCGACAATACCTTCTTCACGTAGTCGCGGGTTTCGTAAAACGGGATGATCTCGGCGAAGATCGCGCCTTCCACCGGGCCGCTGAGCGTTGAGCGCCAGTTGCGCGGCCGCCCGGGGCCCGCGTTGTAGCCCGCGGAGGCGAGCACCGGCGAGCCATCGAGGTCATCGAGCACGTTTTTCAGATAGAAGGTTCCGAAACGGATGTTGGTGTCGCGATCCTTCAGGTGCTCCACCCGGAAGTCGCGCACATCGAGCTTTTGCGCGATCCAGCGTCCGGTGGCCGGCATGATCTGCATCAAACCCTGTGCGCCCGCGCTCGAGCGCGCGTCCATGATGAAACGCGACTCCTGGCGGATCAGGCCATAGACCCAGGCAGGGTCCAGACCGCGCTCGCCCGAGGCGGTTTTGACCTGCTCGCGAAACGGGGTCACAAAGCGCAGGGCGAAGTCATGTTCGCGCTGGGTACGTTCGGCGGTGTTCACGCAGCGGTCCAGCACATGAATGCTGCAGGCCCAGGCGGCGGCGGCCAGCAGCTCCCGGTCGCTCATCGGCTGCAGCTGGTGGTTCCACTCGCGGTTGCCATCTACCCGCAGGCCCAGCTCATAAAACTTCAGCGCCCGACGAAAGCCCGCGTTGCGAGCATGAACCGCCACCTCAGCGTCGGTGGGCGCAGCCGCGGTCGGCGGCGCAACAGTCAGTCGACCCAGGTCTTCAGCGGCCAGCTGACCGTAGAAATGAAATTCGCCCGCGATGCGCTGCAGCAGCCAGTCGGAATCCGCAACCCGGCCCTCCGAACGAAGCGCCCGCGCACGCCAGTAGACCCAGGCCGGATCGCGTCGACCCTCATCGCTCATTCGATCAACCAGTGCAGCCACCAGCGGCCAGTTCTGAGCCCGCAGCGCTGCGCGCGTCATCCAGAAAAGCGTGTCGTCGCTGACGGGCGCGGTGACGGCCCGCCGTGTCCAGCCGAGCGACTCAGGCGCCATGCGGCGCATGCCGCCAGCGGCCACCTGCGACCAGGCAAACAACCGGTCGTCGCCGGTGAGGGCGGGCGCGCCCGCCTCAAGCTGTTGTGCGGCCGCCTGCGGATCGGTGCGGGCGAGTTGCGATACCGCGATCAGCGCAATCTCGCGCCGGCCTTTGAATGCAGCCTCGGTCGGCGGCTTGGCAAGGGCTGCCTGCAGCGATGCAGGCTCGACCCCGAGGAGATCCGCCGCGACGCGAATGGCCGACACCGATCCGGATTCCAGCGCGCGGTGCAGGCGCCGCATGGCGGCATTCGGACCCAGCCGCTGCTGGCGGATCGCCTGTTCGAGCAGCAGGTTGCAGCTATCGGGCAGATCCCGCGGCACCATCAGGACCTGCTCGAGGTCGGCGCGCGAAGGCTGCGAGCGTGGGGTTGGCGCACTCCAGGCGAGACAGTTGATCTGCGCATCGTCGCGCCGCGCAAAGCGCGCGTACTGGGCGTCGAACTGTTGCCATTCACCGCGGCGTCCCAGGTTGAGCAGCCAGTCCCGGCGGAGCAGCTCGCCAAGCGCGCTGCCCTCATGACGCGCGAGCGTGCGACTGACCTCGGCATCGAGCTCCTCGGCCTGTGCCGATGATGCCGGCCCCCGCAGGCGCAGGCTCAGCCGCCAGTAGGCTGGATAGTCGACGAGCGGGTGGTCGCGCGGCACATGGCGCGCGACAGCGTCGAGCTGTTTGAAGTCACCCTTCGTCCACGCTTGGCGAGCGGTGACCAGGGCTTCGTCGGGACTGGGTGCAGGCGCTGTTTGCGATGCAGACGGTGACTGACGCCGGTCGGCCTGAGCCGCGCAGGCCGACACCAACATCGCGACGCCTACAATCGATCCGATGGCAATCTCGCGGATCATGTCGATACCGAGCTGGATGACTGACAGATGGAAAGCGCGCCGAGCATACCACGCACCCTTTTGGATGGATCACGAGATTTCGAGCGCAAGCGCCTGATCGCCTGGCGGCAATCGCTTGATCCGCATCAACGTGACCAGGCCGACCAGCGAATCGGCGAGCGGCTGGCGCAAATCGTCTTGGCGCGGCGCCCGGCTGGCGTGCTGGCCCTGTACTGGCCGATCCGGGGTGAGCCAGACCTTCGGGCGGTTCTGGGCTCGCTGGTTGAGGCTGGCTGGCAACTCGCCCTTCCCAGCGTGGCCGGCCGCGAGAGTCCGCTTGAATTTGGACGCTGGCAGCCGGGCCAGGCAATGCGCGCAGTGTCGTTTGGGTTGATGCTTCCTGACCCGTTCGAACCCGTACTGCCTGATCTGCTGGTGATTCCCTGCGTGGGGTTTGATCGTCGCGGTTACCGACTGGGGTACGGTGCCGGCTTCTATGATCGAACGCTTGCCGGGCGGCCCGTGCCCACCGTTGGCGTAGCGTATGACGGCTGTGAGCTCACGGCATTCGCTGCGCAGCCCCATGACCGACCGCTTGACTGGGTGGTTACCGAAACTCGAACCCTGGGCTTGCCTGCGGCAGGCAGGGCGCCTGCCGCCTGACATCGCCCTTAACCGCCGGAAGCCGCCAGCAGCTCAAGCGTTGGCTCGGCCTGGTTCATGGTGTAGAAGTGCAGCGCGTCCACGCCCTCGGCGACCAGTCGACGACACTGGGCGGCCACCACCTCATGGCCAAACGCTCGGATGGCCTGCAGATCTTCGCCATACTGCGCAAGTCGCTGCCGAATCCAGCGTGGAATTTCAGCGCCGCACGCATCTGAGAACCGCGTAAGTTGCCGATAGTTGCCGATCGGCATGATGCCCGGCACGATCGGCGCGCAAACGCCTGCCGCCACCGCCGCATCGCGAAACCACAGAAACGCGTCGACGTTGTAGAAATACTGCGTGATCGCGGTATCAGCACCTGCGCCGACTTTGGCAACCAGCGCCTCAAGGTCGGCCTGCGCCGAACTGGCCTGCGGATGCACCTCGGGGTAGGCAGCCACGGCAATACCGAACCAGTCGCCGGTGGTGGCACGGATATGACGCACCAGATCGACCGCAAACCGGAAGTCGCCCGTGTCGACCATGCCTGAGGGCAGATCACCGCGCAGCGCCACCAGCTTTCGGATGCCCTGGCTGCGGTACAGCGCAAGCAGCTCGTCCACTGACTCCCGCGTTGCACCGATGCACGACAAATGCGGCGCAACCTTTGAACCGGCTGCCGCAATTTCGAGCACGGTGCGCAGCGTTTTGTCGCGGGTCGCGCCGCCCGCGCCGTAGGTGACGCTGAAGTACTCGGGCTTGGCCTGCGCGAGGCGCTGATGCACCCCGCGCAGTCGTGCTTCGCCCTCGGTCGTGTTCGGCGGGAAGAACTCGAAACTGACCGGAGGTCTCATGTCACTCAAGCCTCAATAGCGGTAGGTGTCGGGCTTGTAGGGACCCGATGCCGAGACGCCGATGTAGCTCGCCTGGTCAGGCGACAGCTCGGTGAGCATCGCGCCGATTTTCTTCAGATGCAGACGGGCGACCTTCTCATCCAGATGCTTGGGCAGCACATAAACCTTGCCCGACTCATAGGCTTCGGGGTGCATCCAGAGTTCGATTTGCGCAATGGTCTGATTGGCAAACGATGACGACATGACAAATGACGGGTGACCCGTGCCGCAGCCCAGATTCACCAGTCGGCCCTCGGCCAGCATGATGATGCGCTTGCCATCAGGGAAGATCACGTGGTCAACCTGGGGCTTGATGTTCTCCCAGCGGCAGTGATCCTTCACCGAAGCAATGTCGATCTCGTTATCGAAGTGGCCGATGTTGCAGACAATGGCCTGATCCTTCATGCGCTTCATGTGCTCGAAGGTGATCACGTCGCGGTTGCCGGTGGCGGTCACGAAGATGTCGGCCTTGTCGGCGGCATATTCCATCGTGACAACGCGGTAGCCTTCCATCGCAGCCTGCAGCGCGCAGATCGGATCGATTTCAGTGACCCAGACCTGTGCGGAGAGCGCGCGAAGCGCCTGCGCAGAGCCCTTGCCCACATCGCCGTAGCCGGCAACAACGGCCACTTTGCCTGCGATCATGACGCCGGTGGCGCGCTTGATACCATCAACCAGCGATTCGCGGCATCCGTACAGGTTGTCGAATTTGCTCTTGGTGACCGAGTCATTGACGTTGATGGCGCGGAACGCGAGTTCGCCGTTTGCAGCCATCTGGTACAGGCGCTTCACGCCGGTGGTGGTTTCCTCGGTCACGCCCACGATCGACTTCAGCTGGCGCTCGTACCAGCCCAGGTCGGTTGCCAGACGCTTGCGGATCGAATCGAACAGCGCGGTTTCCTCTTCGCTCGTCGGGTTGGTAATGACCGAGGGATCGCGCGCGGCGCGGGTGCCCAGATGAAGCAGCAGCGTGGCGTCGCCGCCATCGTCGAGGATCATGTTGCTGGGCTGGCCGTCGGCCCACTCGAAGATCCGATGGGTGAATTCCCAGTACTCCACCAGGTTCTCGCCTTTGTAGGCGAACACCGGGATGCCCGCTGCGGCAATGGCGGCGGCGGCGTGATCCTGGGTGGAGAAAATGTTGCAGGACGCCCAGCGCACCTGCGCGCCGAGCGCGGCCAGCGTCTCGATCAGCACGGCGGTCTGGATCGTCATGTGCAGCGACCCGGTAATGCGGGCGCCCTTGAGCGGCTGGCTTGCGGCAAATTCTTCGCGAATGGCCATCAGACCTGGCATCTCGGTTTCGGCGATGCGGATTTCTTTGCGACCCCAATCGGCAAGCGAGATATCAGCGACGTGATAGTCGGGCGCTGCGGGCGCTGGCTTCAAAACGGCAGACATGAACACACTCCATTGATGATGAAGCGGTCAGTTCGATACGGGGGAGCGGGGGAGCTCGCCGACCTCGGAATGACCGCGGGTCAACGAGCGCCGTTTGACTGCGAAACCTGATGACGCGCCAGCCGGACCCTGGGGCCCAACGTTGAGGCGCGAAGTGCTGACCGTATCGGTTGGCATGTTTCGCCGCTTCGAGCCTGGCAGCGGCACAGACAACAGCCGCGTTGCAGCGCTCCTCGAAGCAAGACGTGGAGGATACCAGCGCCTTCGAAGCAGCCAGCGCCTGACCTTGAATCCTCAGGGGTATCTGATTGCCCGACGTCAACGTTTGCCGTCTGGCTGCGCGTCGCGCGGTACGTGAAAACAGTCAGCGTTGTCCGCCTGATCGGTGGGCGGCGCCTGCGCCACCCGGCCGGCGATCACCCTTTCAGACCCTGCAAATCCGCAGGTCGCTGGAACGAAATGTTCACAGCCGCGGGTGCAGCGCTGTCCGAACCCGCACTCGGATTCGACACGCCGCAGCCGCTCGCCGATTGGGCTGGTGCAATCGCCCGCCAGGGCGTCAACCACGCGACAGCTGGCGGGCTCGGCGCAGGCAAGCTCAAGGGACGGTGCCGGATCGATCAGATGTTTGAGTCGGGAGATCATGAACTGCATTAACTCAAATATCCTCGGCACCACACCTTGATGCCGATCATGCCGAGGCTTTTAATACCTCGGCGCGGTCGGTGCGCTCCCAGCTGAACTCCGGCTCGTCGCGGCCGAAGTGGCCGTAGGCGGCCGTCTTGCGGTAGATGGGCCGCAGCAGATCGAGCATCTTGACGATGCCCTTGGGACGCAGATCGAAGTGTTGCTGCACCAGCTCGGAGATCCTCTCATCGCTGATCTTGCCGGTGCCCTGGGTGGTGATCCACACCGAGGTGGGACGCGCAACACCAATCGCGTAGGACACCTGCACCAGGCAGCGGCTTGCCAGCCCGGCCGCAACCACGTTTTTGGCCACATAGCGCGCGGCGTAGGCGGCCGAGCGATCAACCTTGGAGGGATCCTTGCCCGAGAACGCGCCGCCACCATGAGGGGCTGCACCGCCGTAGGTGTCGACGATGATCTTGCGTCCGGTGAGCCCGCAATCGCCCTGCGGTCCGCCCACGACAAAGCGACCGGTGGGGTTGATGAGGTACTTGATTTCGCCCTTGATGAGCGAGGCTGGGATGACCGGCTTGATGATCTCCTCGATGACCCCTTCGCGGATGGTTTCCATCGAGACATCGGGCGCGTGCTGTGTGGACAGCACAACGGTGTCCACCGATACCGGGCGGCCATCGGCGTAGCGCAGTGTGACCTGCGATTTTGCATCGGGGCGCAGCCAGGCGAGCTTGCCGCTGCGACGCACCTGGGACTGCCGCTCAACGAGCCGGTGTGAGTAATAGATGGCCGAAGGCATCAGTTCCGGCGTCTCGTCGCAGGCGTAGCCGAACATCAGACCCTGGTCGCCAGCGCCCTGCTCCAGGTTGTTGTCGTGGGCGGCATCCACACCCTGCTTGATGTCGGGCGACTGCTTGTCGTAAGCCACCAGCACCGCGCAGCCTTTGTAGTCAATGCCGTAGTCGGTGTTGTCGTAGCCGATGGATTTCAGCGTGTCGCGGGCGACCTGGATGTAGTCGACGTTGGCATTGGTCGTGATTTCGCCCGCCAGCACCACCAGACCCGTGTTGCACAGGGTTTCAGCAGCCACGCGCGAGGTCCTGTCCTGCGCGAGAATCGCATCAAGAATCGCGTCCGAGATCTGATCGGCCACCT
>Ga0194116_10003973_pt1 | contig 17333 bp, 19 predicted proteins | sample TA2MahsurfametaG_4_FD_148617 | JGI IMG/M metagenome (GOLD analysis project Ga0194116, IMG submission 148617) | Freshwater microbial communities from Lake Tanganyika, Tanzania - TA2015008 Mahale S9 surface | ecosystem: Environmental > Aquatic > Freshwater > Lake | place: Tanzania: Lake...
TGGCGCCCGACGCCCCCCAGGTGCTCGATGGGCGTCCCTATCCTTTTTTTCTGGCGCAGTCATACGCTTACGAAGATCTGGGTTCGCTCGATCAGTGGCAGATCGAGTGGAAGTACGACGGTATCCGCGCACAGCTGGTGTGTAGGGATACCGGTATCTTCTTGTGGTCGCGCGGCGAGGAGCTGCTCAATGAAGCTTTCCCCGATGTGCTGGCCCAGGCGCAGCATCTGCCGCCCGGCACGGTTCTCGACGGCGAGCTCCTGGTCTGGCGCGACGGGCGCCCCGCAGCCTTCTCAGAGCTGCAGCAGCGTCTGGGTCGCAAGCGCCCGTCATCGGCCTTGATGACAGGGCTGCCCACGGTTTTTCTTGCCTACGACCTGCTCGAAGAGCGGGGGATTGATCTGCGCGATCAGGCCCTGCGTCAGCGGCGCCATCGACTCGAGGCGATGCTTGAGGGCCGGCCCATCGGTGTGTCCGGCCGCCTCGCTCCCAGCGACATGCAGGGGCTCGACCGGCAGCGCCGGCAGGCGCGCGAACGCGGGGTCGAGGGGCTGATGCTCAAGCACCTCGATTCGCGTTATGGCATCGGCCGAACGCGCGGCGCCGGCCTTTGGTTCAAGTGGAAAACCCAGCCCCTGGTGGTCGATGGTGTGCTCATCTACGCCCAGGCCGGTCACGGCCGGCGTGCTTTGCTCTACAGCGACTACACCTTCGGCGTGTGGAACCGGGCGCCGGTCAGTGCCGAGGAAGCGCAGGCTGTGGTCGAGGCTATTGCCCGTCGCGAACCGCTGCCGGCCCTCGCCGGTCGGCCCTTGGCGGAGCAACCATTGCAGCTGGTGGCTTTTGCCAAGGCGTACTCGGGCCTGACCGATCAGGAGATGCGGCAGGTGGATGCCGCTGTTTCGCGCACGACCATCGACAAGTTCGGGCCGGTTCGCAGCGTCCGACCGACTCTGGTGTTTGAACTCGCTTTCGAGGGCCTGATGCGCAGTAGCCGGCACAAAAGCGGCCTGGCCTTACGATTCCCGCGCATCAGCCGTCTGCGCACCGACAAGCCTTTGCACGAAGCCGGCACCCTGGCGGATTTGCAAGCCCTGCTCGACACCCCGCCGGACTAGGCCCGTGCTAGGCTGAGGCCCTGACCGCGGTCAGGTGTAAACGCCAGATTGACACCAAAGCTTGTTAACATACCCAATGCTCATGAAATCCCTAACCAGCGCGGCCTCCGATCCGGTCCCGGATTCAGGCACGCCCCTGTCCGTCAAAATCCGCGAGCGTATCGTGGCTGCGCGCCAGCGCTTTAATGCCAACGACAACATCGCCGATTTCATCGAGCCCGGTGAACTCGAGAAGTTGCTCGACGAGGTTGAGCTCAAGATGCGGGGCGTGCTGCAGAGCCTGGTGATCGACACCGACAACGACCACAACACCCAGGACACCGCCCGCCGCGTGGCCAAGATGTATATCCAGGAAGTGTTCAAGGGCCGCTACATCAAGGCTCCGGCGATCACCGAGTTCCCCAACGCCGAGCACCTCAATGAATTGATGATCGTCGGTCCGATCAAGGTGCGCAGCGCCTGCTCGCATCATTTCTGCCCGGTCATCGGCCAAGTCTGGATCGGCATCATGCCCAATGAGCGTACCAATGTGATTGGCCTGTCCAAGTATGCGCGCCTGGCTGAATGGGTCATGGGTCGGCCCCAGATTCAGGAGGAGGCGGTGGTGCAGCTGGCTGACCTGATTCAGGAAAAGACCCAGCCCGATGGTTTGGCCATCGTCATGGAGGCCACCCATTTCTGCATGGGTTGGCGTGGCGTCAAAGATCTCGACAGCAAGATGATCAATTCCGTCATGCGGGGCGTATTCCTCAAGGACTCCAACCTGCGGCGCGAATTTCTCTCTCTGATTCCTAAAAAAACCTCCGACTGAAGCGCCCGCCCGCTTCGGTCCGCTAACTCACAGGGCATCTCCATCATGTTGGTTCGTCTGATCTACGCCAGCCGTGCGGCCGACCCCCACTCTGAAACCACTGAAGCCATCGTGTCTCAGTCCCGTCAGCACAACCCGGCTTTTGGCATCACCGGCATCCTGTGTCATGGCAGCGGTGTGTTTTTGCAGGCCCTTGAAGGTGGGCGCGGTCCGGTCAATGAGCTCTATGGGCATATCCTGCGCGATCCCCGCCACAAGGATGTGGTGTTGCTGTGCTACGAGGAGATCACCGAGCGCGGCTTTGGCGGATGGACCATGGGGCAGGTCAACCTGGCCAAACTCAACGCCTCCATCGTGCTCAAGTACTGCGAGCGTCCCGAGCTCGATCCCTATGCGATTTCTGGGCGTGTGGCCCTGGCTTTGCTGCAGGAACTCATGGCTACGGCCTCCATCATGGGGCGCGCCTGAAGCGCCGGCTGGCGTTCCTGCCTCTGCGAGGGTTTGGAGATGAGCGTGCTGCTGGCCGGCTGTGATTTTTCCAGCAGTCCGGGGCCGCGCAAACCCATCGTCATGGCTATCGGTCATCTTCAGCGCGGGCGGGTTCACCTCGATGCGCTGGAGGCGGTGCCGACGCTGCGCGGCTACGCTGACTGGCTGACTGTGGACCGCGCCTGGGTCTGCGGCTTCGACTTTCCTTTCGGTCTGCCGCGCGAGCTGGTGGAGCATCTGGGCTGGCCCTTGCAGTGGCAAGCCTGCATGCGCCATTACGCCAGCCTGAGTCGGGCCGATATTCGACAGGCCTTTGCCGCTTTCTGCGACGCTCGGCCTGTGGGCGGCAAGTTCGCGCATCGCGCCACAGACGGACCGGCCGGCTCCAGCCCTTCGATGAAGTGGGTCAATCCCCCGGTGGCTTTCATGATGCACGCGGGGGTTCCCCCTTTGATCGAGTCGGGTGTGCATCTGCCCGGCTTGCACGCGCCCGAAGACCGGCCGCCGCAGGCGGCGCGGGTGGCTCTGGAGGCCTACCCCGCCCTGCTGGCGCGCGAGTTGCTCGGCCCGAACGGCGCAAGGCGTAGCTACAAGAGCGACGATGTGGCCAAGCAGAGCGCTGACCGCCTGATTGCCCGCAAGGACATGCTGACGGCCCTGGAGAGCGGACAAACCCGGCTCGGTCTGCGCGTGCGGCTCAGCCATGCGCAGCGAGATGCCCTGGTCGACGATGCCCGCGGCGATCGACTCGATGCGCTTCTGTGCCTGGCGCAGGCCGCCTGGGCCCAGCTTCAGCACGAGCAGGGCCACCCGCGTTATGGCTTGCCAGCGGACATGGATCCGCTGGAGGGCTGGATTGTCAGCGCCTGAGGCAATGGACGGCTGGACCCTACCCTGCGCCTGGCACCGGCTCAAGCGCGCAGCGCCGGGGCTTGCTCTGGGCTGTCTTGTGGCCTGGACCGTGCCGGCCGCCCCGGCGGAGCGCACCAGCGGCCTTGTGCGTTATGTGGCCGACGGCGATACGGTCTATGTGCGGCTGGCGGGCCAAACCGATCAGCAGGCGGTGCGCCTGGTGGGAATCGATGCGCCGGAGATCTGCCAGGACGGTGGCTTGGCCGCGCGCGATGCCCTACAGGCCCTGCTGCAAGAGCGCACGGTTGAGCTACAGATTCAGGGCCAGGACGATTACGGCCGGCTGTTAGCGCGTGTCTTTATCTATGGCGCTGATGCGGGGCGCTCGATGGTGCAGCAGGGCTGGGCCTGGTCGTATCGGTTTGCTCGCCAGCCGGAGCTCTACGCCGCAGAGCAGCAGGCGGCCCGCGCCGGCCGTCTGGGACTGTTTGCCCAGCCCGCACCGGAACCACCGGCGCGGTTCAGACGCCGACACGGAAGTTGCAAGGTTGCGCCCTGAGCGGCTCAGTCGGGGGGCTTGGTCGGGTCGAAGGCCCGACGGCTTTTTTGATGACGCAGGTAGGCGGTCCACAGCGTTTGCAGAGGCAAGGAGCGCAGTAGCGCCCAAGCCGTCCAGGGCAGGGCGCGCCACGGCCGCAGCAGCACCAGCGCTGCGCCGGCTGCGGCGGCCAGCAGCAGGGCGGCGGCGGGGTGCCGTTTGGCCTGGCCGAGGAGGACTGGCGCTGCCACCTGCAGGGCCGTCTTGAGTGGATGTCGGTCCCACCACTGCTGCAAGACATCGTTGGCATCCGACCCGGAGGTCTCACTGCTGCCCGCACGCGTGCCCCGCACATGGGCCAGCAACTCGGCGCGGCTGTGCGCCAGTTGGCGCCGGGCGTGCTCAAGGGCAGCTTCCTGGGCGGCCCGAGGATTCATGGCTGGCGATTGACTGCGCGCAGCGCCTGCACATCGTCGGTGATTTGGGACTTCAGCTCCCGCAGCACTTGCATCGGTAGCGGGCGCGTCGCCAGCGCGGCGCAGACCAACCCGAGCAGCAGGGCAGTCGCAGGCGCATACCACAGCGCCGCATGCTGCCGTTCGAGCAGCAGCACCAGCATACCGGCCATGCCCCCCCAGATCAAAGCCAGCAGCGCGCTCACCCAAGCCAGCAGCGCGGCCCAAAGGCGCAAGCGTAGTGCGCGCCCAAATACCCGGGTCTGGATTTGCACCAAATAGCCGTAGGCCTGCAAGTGCTGCGCCAGCAGGTCCGGTCGATTCAGGAAGGGGGCGTAGATCGGGTGCATCGTGGCTCCTCGCGGGACAACATTCAGTCGCGCAGCATCGACGCCCCCCGCGCCCTTAGCTGTAGGCGGTCTGTGTTCTTCAGTGTCGGCCCGCAGGGGTGGCTGGGGTAGGCGAGCCCGCTTTTGCACCTACGGATGAGCCGTGCCAAGCGATGTTATTTGTCAATAATGGTGGATCAAGTCAAAAGCCTATTGATGAATATGTGATGGGCAAAAAAGCAAAGCGATTGGCTCAGTAGATCAAATTTCGGGGGTTGGAGATGATCAGGATCGGAATCGTGGGTGACCATGCCATCGTGCGGTCGGGACTCAAGCAGTTTTTTCAGACCAGGTGGACCTGAGGGTGGTAGGTGAGGCCGCCAGCGGACGCGAGGCGATCGATCTGGTGCGCAAGGTGGAGATGGATGTGTTGCTGATGGATCTGTCCATGCCCGGTCAGACCGGCATGGATGCCCTGGCCATGATTCGTGCCAAAGCGCCGGATGTGGGCATCCTCATACTCAGCGGCTACCCCGAGGAGCACTATGCGGTCAACCTCATCCGGCAGAGCGCCAGCGGCTATCTCAACAAAGAGTGCGACCCGGCAGAAATCATCAAGGCCATACGCATAATCTCCTTGGGCAAGCGCTACATCACGCCCAGTGTGGCCGATCTGCTGGCCCAGCAGCTCAATCGTCCCGCCGATATGGCTTGCCATGAGCAGTTGTCCGAGCGCGAGTTTCAGGTGTTTCTCAAACTCGCCAAGGGCGAGACCGCCGGCGACATCGCCCGCTCGCTTTCGCTGAGCGTCAAGACAGTCAGTACCTACCGCACCCGCGTGTTAAAAAAAATGAGCCTGCACTCCAACAGCGATCTGACCTATTAAGCGCTCAAGAACAAGCTGATCGATTGATGGCGTTTCTACCGAGATGCGGAAGGGGCGAGAAACCTCGAAACCCTGGTCAGCCGTTTGCGCCAAAAGGTGTTCGCCGAGACCCGCACACAATTACCCTTGCGAGCTTGGTATGGCCGCGGCTACGGTTTTAAGGCCTACACGGACATCCTGTAGAGGGGGTCCGATGGCCCCCAAGCCCAGAAGGCAGCGCACAAATCGACGCAATCATGGCGCTTACCGCTTGGGCAGCCGGTCATCGGGCCCGGGCTTACCGCGAAAAATCCCGTGGGGCCTGCTCACGGCCCGTGGTGTGTCCCTCCGCACACGCTGCACGCCGGATCGGGTTGCAGCTGGATCTCGCTCCAACTCATGCGACGGGCATCGAGCATGAGCAGGCGACCCGCCAGACTGGTGCCCACGCCGGTGACGAGTTTGATGGCCTCGGCGGCCTGCACACTGCCGATGATGCCTACCAGGGGCGCGAACACCCCCAGCGTGGCGCAGCGCACCTCTTCGGGGGGGGTCAGCGGCGAAAACAGACAGGCGTAGCAGGGCTGTCCGGCGCTTCGGCGGTCGTAGACGCTGACCTGGCCGTCAAAGGCGAGGGCGGCGCCCGAGACCAGGGGCACCCGGTGCTGTACGCAGGCCTGGTTGATCGCCTGACGGGTGGCAAAGTTGTCGGTGCAGTCGATCACCACGCTGGCTTGTGGTACCCAGTGCGCCAGGCCTGGCGCGTCGGCGCGTCCGGTCACCACCCGCACCTGCACATCGGGGTTGATGGCGATGATCGACTGCGCCAGCGACTGGGCCTTATTGTGACCCAGCCGATCGAGCCGGTGCGCAATCTGGCGTTGCAGGTTGGTGGCGTCGACCTCGTCGTGGTCTACCAGGGTGATGCGTCCGATCCCCGCGCTGCCCAGGTACAGGCCGACCGGTGAGCCCAGGCCGCCCGCGCCAATGATGAGGGCGTGTGCATCCAGCAGGCGCTGCTGCCCTTCGACGCCCAGTTCGTCGAGCAGGATGTGCCTTGAATACCGCAGCAACTGGTCGTCGTTCATGGGCGCAGGGGACTGCCCCGGCCGCAACGACCGGGCAGGGGGATTAGTTTTCCGCTTTGGCTTCAGGGCGGGCGGTCTGGGTCTTGCTGACCAGCACCGGCCGCCCCTTGAGCTGATTGAGGGCCTGGGTCAGCTGGAAGTCCTTGTCGCTGCCAAACTCAGGCGGGCGTCTTTGCTCGGCCGGCCTGCGCGAGGCTTCCTCGAGCCGGCGCATGGCTTCTTCGCGCGCCTTCTCGCGGGTCGGATCCTTGGCCTGGGCTTCGCCGCCAGAGAGGTGTTTTTCGAGGTCGGCCTCTCGGGCGCGCAGGGCGGCAAATGGGCTGCCCTCGGCGGTTTCGTCGACCAGCACATCGGGCACGATGCCCTTGGCCTGTATCGATCGGCCGTTGGGGGTGAAATACCTGGCCGTGGTGATCTTGAGCGCCGTGTCGGGGCCCAGCGGACGCACCGTCTGCACCGAGCCCTTGCCGAAGGTCTGGCTGCCCATGATGGTGGCTCTTTTGTGGTCTTGCAAAGCGCCAGCGACGATCTCACTGGCCGAGGCCGAGCCTTCGTTGACCAGCACCACCAGGGGCAGGTTCTTCACCGCCGCGGGCAGGCGCTTGAGGGGGTCGGCTCCGCGCCGCACATAAAACTGCGCCGAGGCGCGATAGACGAATTTGCTCTCGGCCAGTTGCCCATTGGTGGAGACCACCGGCACATTCTCGGGCAGGAAGGCGGCCGAGATGGCGACTGCCGCATCGAGCAACCCACCCGGGTCGTTGCGCAAATCGAGCACCAGGCCTTTGAGGTCCGGGTCTTGCTTGTAGAAGCCTTCGAGCCGCGAGACGAAGTCCTCGACGGTACGCTCCTGGAACTGCGAAATGCGCAGCCAAGCGTAGCCCGGTTCGGTGATCTTGCCGCGCACCGACTGGGTACGGATTTCCTCGCGGATGATGGTCACCGGAAAGGTGCGGTTTTCGTCCTTGCGGAAGATGGTCAGGATGACGCGGGTGTAGGGTTCACCGCGCATGCGCTTGACGGCGTCGTTGAGCGAGAGGCCCTTGACGAAGGTGTCATCGATCTTGGTGATCAGGTCATTGGGCTTGAGGCCGGCCCGGTCAGCGGGAGAGCCCTCGATGGGCGAGACCACCTTGACCAGCCCGTCTTCCTGGCTGATCTCTATGCCCACGCCCACAAAGCGACCGGTGGTGCCCTCACGGAATTCCTTGAAGGTTTTTTTGTCGAAATAGGTCGAGTGCGGATCCAGGCTGGTCACCATGCCTGAGATGGCCTCGGTGATGAGCTTCTTGTCGTCGACTGGCTCGACATAGTCGCTCTTGATCATGCTGAAGACGGCGGCCAGTTGTTGCAACTCCTCCAGAGGCAAGGGGGAAAAGTTGTTGCGCGCAACCGCCTGCAATTGCACGGTGGTGAGGGCGCCGGTGATGGCACCCAGACATATCCAACCGGCTATCTTGAGTTTTTGACCCATACGCACCCCACAAGGTTCCTGCTGTTTCACCGGCCGGCGCTAAAAGAGCAGGCCTGACATCCGGCGCCAGCTAACTCGGCAATATACACCTGCGAGGATGAGCCTGTGGTCTCGTACGGCAAGCGGCCGTCAAGCCAGTGGCAAGAGATGTATCTGCCTGTAACAGGCGGCTTCAGCGCCCCTGGGCCGCCACGGCTGCAGCCGCCTCAGTGGCTGCCTGTGCATCGCCCAGATAGCGACGGCCCAGGGGCTTGAGCGCGGCGTCGAGTTCGAAGACCAGCGGGATGCCGTTGGGGATGTTCAGGTGCACGATGTCGTGGTCAGAGATGCCATCGAGGTATTTGATGAGGGCGCGTATGGAATTGCCGTGCGCGGCCACCACCACCCTTTTGCCCGCCAGGATGGCCGGGGCCATGGACTCGTTCCAGAGGGGCAACACCCGGGCCACCGTGTCCTTGAGGCATTCGGTCAGCGGCACCTGCCCGGCTTGGAGGCGGGCGTATCGGCGGTCGCCTCGTTCGCAGCGCGGGTCGGTGGGCTCGAGCGCCGGCGGCGGGATGTCGTAGCTGCGGCGCCAAATCAGCACCTGATCACTGCCGTACTGCCGCGCCATGTCGGCCTTGTTCAGGCCCTGCAGCGCGCCATAGTGGCGCTCGTTGAGCCGCCAGCTGTGCACCACCGGCAGCCAGGTGCGGTCCATTTCGTCGAGCACATGCCACAGCGTGCGTGTGGCACGCTTGAGAACGCTGGTGTAGGCCAGGTCGAAGTCGTAGCCCTCGGCCTTGAGCAGGCGACCCGCTTCGATCGCCTGCTGCCTGCCGGTAGCGGTGAGGTCGACATCGGTCCAACCCGTGAAGCGGTTTTCGAGATTCCAGGTGGATTCGCCGTGGCGGATGAGTACGAGTTTGTACATGGGCCGAGGGGGTGAAGCCGGTGTCCCGGCGGGGGCAAACTCGACATTTTAGAATGCGGGGCCTGCCCGACCGAACCTCCTCGAAAGACCCCCGTGAATTTCCTTATCGAAAACTGGATGCTGATCTCCGTGGCCCTGACCTCTGGGGGGCTGTTGCTTTGGCCCGTTCTGGCGGGCGGGGCCCGTGCGGGCAGTGTGACCCCGGCTGAGGCGGTGCAGTTGATCAACCGGGAGAAGGCAGTGGTCATCGATGTGGGTGAGCCTAACGAATTCGCCGCCGGGCATGTCATGGGTGCGCGCAACCTGCCCTTTGGACAACTCGAAGACAAGCTGGCCGGCCTGGTCAAGAACAAGACCACCCCGGTCATCATGGTCTGCCCTGTCGGTGCGCGGGCGGCGCGTGCCGCCGGCTTGGCGCGCAAGCTCGGTTTTGAACAGGCACGCTCGATCGCCGGGGGCCTGAGGGCCTGGCGCGATGCAAGCCTGCCGGTCGAGAAGGCCTGAACGGCTCCGGCCCATCTTGGGGCCGGCACACCTTGATGGGCGCTTTGTGGCATTCTTGGGGCGCTTTTTGAGTTGGAGAAACGATGCAAGCCGTCAAGATGTATACCACCGCCGTCTGCCCTTATTGCCAGCAGGCCAAGCAATTGCTCAAACGCCGCGGGGTGGAGCAGGTCGAGGAGATTCGTGTCGATCAGGTGCCCGGCGAGCGCGAGAAAATGATGGCCCTGACCGGGCGTCGGACCGTGCCGCAGATTTTCATTGGCCCGACCCATGTGGGCGGTTGCGATGACCTGATGGCTCTGGATGCCAAGGGGGGCCTGCTGCCCCTGCTCCATAACGCGCAGACTGCCTCCTAGGGCGCTTGTCGGGGGGCTGCGGGCCTCGCCCCGCCAAGGGCCTGAGATAATTCGGCGCTGGTCATCCGGCTAGCTTTTTTATCTCAGGACTTCTTATGGCCGATACGCAAGCCAATCCCGTTTTTCAGATCCAGCGCGTTTACCTCAAGGAGATTTCGCTGGAGCAGCCCAACTCACCGGCCATTTTGGTCGAGCAAGGTCAGTCCCAGGTCGACATCCAATTGGCTGTGGGCTCGGAACAGATCTCCGAGGATATGTTCGAGGCCACCGTCACTGCCACCGTGCACACCAAGATTGGCGACCGCACGGTGTTCTTGGTCGAGGCCAAGCAGGCCGGCATTTTCGAGATTCGCAATCTGCCGGCCGATCAGATGGGCCAAGTGCTGGGCATGGCCTGCCCGCAGATCATCTATCCCTATCTGCGCGGCAATGTCGCCGATGCGGTGCAGCGCGCTGGATTCCCGCCGGTACATCTGGCCGAGATCAACTTCCAGATGCTCTATCAGCAACAACTCGAGCAGGCCGCCAGCGCGTCGGCCTGAGTGCATATGCCCGGCCTTGCGAGCGTTAACTGCAACTTGGCTTCATGAAAATTCTCATCGTGGGGGCGGGCGCTTGGGGCACGGCCCTGGCGGTCAACGCTGCGGCGCAGGGGCGTCATGAACTGAGCCTGTGGGCCCGGGAGCCCGGTCAGCGCCGAGAGCTGCATTCGCAGCGCGTCAACGCCCAATATCTGCCCGAGGTGATCTTGCCGCCGGCGTTGCAGTGCCCGCAGGGGGAATTGCAGCAGGTGGTGGCCGGCCAGGATCTGGTGGTACTTGCCGCCCCCGTGGCCGCCATGCGTGGGCTGCTGCAAGCGCTGCGTGAACTGTCAGTCCCCTTGGCCTGGTTGTCCAAAGGCTTTGAAGCGCGTCCCTCGGGCGGGCCGAGCCTGATGGTGCACGAGATTCAGGCCGAGGTGGCCCCTGGCTTGAGCTGTGGTGTCCTCAGTGGGCCAAGCTTTGCCAGGGAGGTGGCTCTGGGCAGGCCCAGCGCTTTGGTGGCAGCCAGTTTCCAGGAGCCGGTGCGCCGACTGCTGGTGGAGGCCTTTCATGGTCCGACTTTGCGTATTTACGCCAACGATGACCTCATCGGCGTTGAAGTCGGCGGGGCGGTCAAGAATGTACTGGCCATCGCTACGGGTTTCTGCGATGGCCTGGCCCTGGGTCTCAATGCGCGTGCGGCGCTGATTACCCGAGGCCTGGCCGAAATCACCCGACTGGGTCTGGCGCTGGGAGCGCGCGCCGACACCTTCAATGGCCTGTCGGGGCTGGGCGATCTCGTCCTGACCGCCACTGGCGATCTCAGCCGCAACCGGCAGGTTGGTTTGCTCCTGGCCCGCGGCCAGAGCCTGGAGCAGGCCGTGGCCTCTTTGGGGCATGTGGCTGAGGGTGTCTACAGCGCGCGCACTGTGGTGCAGCGGGCCCACCATCTTGGAGTCGATATGCCGATCTCGCAGGCGGTGGTGGCCCTCATTGAGGGACGACTCAAGCCGGAGCAGGCGGTATCCATGCTCATGGGGCGCGAGCCTGCGCCGGAGGGGCGTTAGCCGGCTTGCGGCAAGCCCTCGCGGGGAATGGCTCGCGGCCGGCCTTGCTCGTCGATGGCCACATAGGTCAGGCTCGCCTCGGTAACCTTCATGTACTGCCCTTGCGCCACATAGCGCTCGGCGAACACCTCCACCTGCACCGTGATCGAGGTGTTGCCTACGCGCCGTATCGAGGCAAAGAAGGACAGGATATCGCCCACGCGAACCGGCTGCTTGAATACAAACTCGTTGACCGCGACGGTGGCCATGCGGCCCTTGATGTAACGCGCTGGCAGCACCGAGCCGGCCAGGTCGACCTGGGCCATGACCCAGCCCCCAAATATATCGCCGTTGGCATTGACATCGGCCGGCAGGGGAATGACCTTCATCACCAGTTCACCCGGGCTCGGCGGCGTGAAGCGGTCGGCACTTGAGGGGGAGGCGGGGGCGTGGTGGGCAGAGGAGGTCGTCGACATGGGCACAATCTTTGGTCAATGTGATTTTTTCGGCTCATCAGAGCCGCAGGTGCATTGTCGTTCAGGGACCCTTCATGCGAAACCGTGCCGCTACCGTCGATCTGCCCAACCCCGAAGAAAAAGCTGGCACGCCGCGTTCGGACTGGGTCACGCTGAGCCGGCTGTTTCCGTACCTTTGGGCGTACAAGTGGCGGGTGTTTTTTGCCCTGGCCTTCATGGTCGGGGCCAAACTCGCCAATGTGGGGGTGCCGGTCCTGCTCAAGGATCTGGTTGACCGCATGAACCCTAACACCGCCGCGGTGTTGGTCGTGCCGGTGGCTTTGTTGCTCGCTTATGGCGCCCTTCGGCTGTCGACCTCGCTTTTTACCGAGTTGCGGGAGCTCATCTTCGCCAAGGCCACTGAGGGTGCCGCTCGACGCATCTCGCTGGAGACCTTCGATCACCTGCACGCGCTGAGTCTGCGCTTTCATCTTGAACGGCAGACCGGGGGCATGAGGCGCGACATCGAGCGCGGAACGCGCGCGGTGCATTCGCTGGTTTCGTATTCCCTCTACAGCATCGTACCGACGCTGATCGAGGTGACGCTGGTCCTGACGCTGCTGGCGGTGAAGTTCGACATCTGGTTTGCGGTGATCACGGTGGTGGCCCTGGTGCTCTACATTGCCTTTACCGTGTGGGTCACTGAGTGGCGTACTCAGTTTCGCCGTCAGATGAACGAGCTCGACTCGTCGGCGCACAGCCGGGCAATTGATTCGCTGCTCAATTACGAGACCGTCAAGTACTTCAACAACGAGGCCTTTGAGTCTAGGCGCTACGACGAGAGCCTGGAGCGCTATCGCAAGGCGGCCATCAAGAGCCAGGCTACGCTGAGCCTGCTCAACACCGGTCAGCAGCTCATCATTGCGGTGGCTTTGGTGGTCATGCTCTGGCGCGCGACCCAGGGCGTGGTCGAGGGCCGCATGACCCTGGGCGACCTGGTGATGGTCAATGCCTTCATGATCCAGCTGTATATCCCGCTCGGTTTCTTGGGCGTGATCTACCGCGAGATCAAGCAGAGCCTGACCGATCTGGACAAGATGTTTCGCTTGCTGCAAAAGGAGCGCGAGGTGGCCGATCGGCCCCATGCGCGTCCCTTGGTCTTGCCTGCCGGCCAGGTCGATGTGCGTTTTGACAATGTAGACTTTGCCTATGACCCCGCACGGCCTATCCTGCATGGCCTGAGCTTTCACATCCCGGCAGGCAAGACGGTCGCTGTGGTCGGGGCCTCCGGAGCCGGGAAATCGACATTGGCGCGGCTGCTGTTTCGCTTTTACGATGTCAGTAACCAGGACGGCCGCATCCTGATCGCCGGACAGGACATCCGGACGGTCACGCAGGCCAGCGTGCGACAGGCCATCGGCATCGTGCCGCAGGATACGGTTTTGTTTAACGACACGGTCTACTACAACATCGCCTATGGGCGCCCTGGGGCCGCACCCAAGCAGGTGCAAGAGGCGGCGCGGGCTGCGCGCATTCACGACTTCATCGCCGCCTCGCCCAAAGGCTATGAGACCCTGGTCGGCGAGCGCGGCTTGAAGCTCTCTGGCGGCGAGAAGCAGCGGGTGGCTATCGCGCGCACCCTGCTCAAGGATCCACCAGTCCTGATTTTTGACGAGGCCACCTCGGCACTCGATTCCAACAACGAGAGGGCCATCCAGGCACAACTTCGTAGCGCTGCCCACAACAAGACCACGCTGGTGATCGCCCACCGTCTCTCCACCGTGGTGGACGCGCACGAGATTTTGGTGATGGACGGCGGACGGATCATCGAGCGCGGCACCCATGACGAGCTGCTCGACCGAGGTGGGCGCTATGCGCAGATGTGGGCCTTGCAGGGCCGCGAGGGCGATGCGTCACCTAGCCCCAGCGATAATCGAGGCCATGGAAACCAAGTGGCTTGAAGACTTCATCAGTCTGGCCGAAACCCGCAGTTTTAGCCGTTCGGCGCAGCTGCGTCATGTCACACAACCGGCTTTTTCACGCCGAATTCAGGCGCTTGAGGCCTGGGCCGGTACCGATCTGGTGGACCGCAGCTCCTACCCCACGCGCCTGACGCCAGCCGGTCAAACCCTTTATGCCCAGGCCCTGGAGATGCTGCAAGGCTTGCAGGCCACACGGGCCATGTTGCGGGGACAGGTTGGCGGCGGGCCGGGCATGGTCGAGTTTGCCGTCCCCCACACGCTGGCTTTCACTTTTTTTCCGGCCTGGTTGAGCGAACTGCGCGAGAGCTTCGGCCCGGTGCGCAGCCGCCTGATTGCGCTCAATGTGCACGATGCGGTACTGCGTCTGATGGAGGGCAGTTGCGACTTGCTGCTGGCCTACCACCACGACGCGCATCCGATACAGCTCGATGCGGAGCGCTACGAGATGGTGGTGCTCGGTCACGAAACTCTAGCCCCCTTTGTAGTCCCGACCGCAGATGGCAATCCGCGCTGGAGCCTGCCCGGTCAGGTGGCTGCGCCGGTGCCCTATCTGGGCTATGCCAGCGGAGCCTATCTGGGGCACATGGTCGAGCATCTGCTGCGTCAGGCGGCCCGGCCTGTGCACCTGGACCGGGTCTATGAGACCGATATGGCCGAGGGTTTGAAGGCCATGGCCCTGGAGGGCCACGGGCTGGCCTTTTTGCCGCGCAGCGCGGTGACGCAGGAGCTTGCCGAGCGGGAGCTGGTCAGTGCCGGTGCTGATTTGTCGGTTGACTTGCAGGTGCGGCTCTACCGGGCGCGCACCGCCGTCAAGACCGCCGAGTCGGGCGCTGCACAGGCCCTTTGGCATTTCCTGAAGGGTCGCCACGGCGACACCGGACCCCAGACGGGAACCCACGGATCATGAATACCCTGACCTTCACTCGCCCCGACGACTGGCATCTGCATGTGCGCGATGGCGCGGTGCTCTCCACGGTAGTGCCGCACACTGCGCGCCAGTTTGGCCGGGCCATCATCATGCCCAACCTCAAGCCGCCGGTCACTACGGCGGCGCAGGCCCTGGCCTATCGCGATCGCATTCGGGCTGCCGTGCCGCAGGGCCTCTCGTTCGAGCCGCTGATGACGCTCTACCTCACCGACAACCTGCCGGCGGCAGAGATTGCACGCGCGAAAGCCGCAGGCGTGGTGGCGGCCAAGCTCTATCCGGCAGGGGCCACCACCAACAGCGATGCTGGCGTCACCGATCTGCGCAAGATCTATCCGGTGCTGGAGGCCATGCAGAAGGAAGGCCTGCTGCTGCTGGTGCACGGCGAGGTCACCAACGCAGAGATCGATCTATTCGACCGCGAGGCGGTGTTCATCGACCGGCACCTGATTCCTCTGCGCCGGGACTTTCCGGGCCTGAAGATTGTGTTTGAGCACATCACCACGCAGGAGGCGGCCCAATATGTGAGCGAGGGCGGTGACCGGTTGGCCGCCACCCTCACCGCGCACCACCTGCTCTACAACCGCAATGCCATTTTCACCAGCGGCATCCGTCCGCATTACTACTGCCTGCCGGTGCTCAAGCGCGAGACGCATCGGCTGGCCCTGGTGCAGGCAGCCACCGGGGGCAACCGCCGCTTCTTTTTAGGCACGGATAGCGCGCCGCATCCGGCCTACCTCAAGGAGCACGCGACCGGCTGCGCCGGTTGTTACACCGCGCACGCGGCGCTGGAGATGTACGCCGAAGTGTTTGACCGAGCCGGCGCTCTGGCCCGGCTCGAGGCCTTCGCCAGTTTCAACGGCCCCGATTTCTATGGGCTGCCGCGCAACAGCGGTACTGTCACCCTGGAGCGGCAAAACTGGACCGCGCCCGAGAGCTTTCCCTTTGGCGATGCGCAGCTCAAGCCCTTGCGAGCCGGCGAGGTATTGAGCTGGCGACAGGTCTGAGGCCCTGTGACAGACCCCGCCCCGGCATCGCGCCCCGATTGGGCGGCCACGCTGCAATGGGGCCTGCCTTGGCAGTGGCATCTGACCGCCTGTGCCCCCATGGTCAGCCAGAGTTTGGCGCGGGGCCGAGGCGTGGTCGAACTGGCCAATCAAATCGCCCAGCAGCTGCCCGAGCCGACGCGCCCGGGCGTGCGCTTTACTGCGCAGTCGAATCTACCGCCGGGGCAGGCGTACGAGGCTTTTATCTTCCAGACTCGCCTGTGCCCCAGTCGCGACAATTTGCACGATCTTTTCAATGCACTTACTTGGCTGGTTCTGCCGCGCACGAAGGCCAGGCTCAATGCGCTGCAGGCCGGCGAGATTGAGCGTTGCGGCGTTGTCGGGCGGCGCGGCCCCCTGCGCGACGCCCTGACTCTTTTCGACGAGAACGGCGCGGTGCTGTGGGCTCCGCCGGCCCTGAGTCAGGCCCTGGTCGAGCGCGACTGGCGGCGTCTGTTTATCGAGCACCGTGCGCTCTGGGCGCAGGCCAGGCTGTTGGTCTTCGGCCACGCCCTGCAGGAAAAGCTGTTGCAGCCCCGCAAGGCCCTTACCGCGCATGTCTACCTGCCCCAAGGCCAGTGGCCCTGTCTGCAGATGGACGAGGCCTTGGCCCAAGAGGTGCAAGCCAGCAGTTGGTCTGAAAAACCCTACTGGCCACTCCCCCTTTTAGGTGTTCCGGGCTGGTATTTGCCCAACGAGAATTTTTCTTTCTATGATGACGCATCTGTGTTTCGGCCGGCCGATGGCAAGGCGCGCAAACCGCAGCTTGAAAAAGCTCGGCCAGCGTCCATCTAAGGTGAGTGCTGGGTATTCCAGGGGCTTGTGCATATGTCCGTATGCTCCCAGGGCGGGGGTAGGAGTAAAAGTATGAAGAGAATTTTGTTGTTCGTGATGACCAACCTGGCCGTGGTGCTGGTGCTCGGCGTGGTAGCCAGCGCGCTAGGCGTCAACCGCTTTCTGACGGCCAACGGTCTTGATTTAGGCGCCTTGCTCGGCTTTGCCCTCATCATGGGCTTTGGCGGTGCCTTTATCTCTTTGCTGATCAGCAAGCCCGTGGCCAAGTGGAGCTCGGGTGTGCGGCTGATCAACCAGCCCGGCAATGCCGATGAGGCCTGGATTGTCGATACCGTGCGCCGCCTGTCCGAAAAAGCCGGCATTGGCATGCCCGAGGTCGGTATTTTTGAAGGCGAGCCCAATGCTTTTGCCACCGGCGCCTTCAAGAACAATGCCCTGGTGGCCGTCTCCACCGGCTTGCTGCAGGGCATGACCCGCGATGAGGTGGAGGCGGTGCTGGGCCATGAAGTGGCGCACATTGCCAATGGCGACATGGTCACCATGACGCTCATTCAGGGCGTGATGAACACCTTTGTGGTGTTCCTCAGCCGCATCGTCGGCTATGCGGTCGACAGTTTTCTGCGCAAGGGCGACCAAGAGAGCTCAGGCCCGGGCATTGGCTACTATGTCACCACCATCGTGCTGGACATCATCCTGGGCTTTCTGGCGGCCATCATCGTGGCCTGGTTCTCGCGCCAGCGCGAGTTCCGCGCCGACTCCGGTGCGGCCCAA
>Ga0194116_10003974_pt1 | contig 17332 bp, 16 predicted proteins | sample TA2MahsurfametaG_4_FD_148617 | JGI IMG/M metagenome (GOLD analysis project Ga0194116, IMG submission 148617) | Freshwater microbial communities from Lake Tanganyika, Tanzania - TA2015008 Mahale S9 surface | ecosystem: Environmental > Aquatic > Freshwater > Lake | place: Tanzania: Lake...
CCGATCCTCTGCTGGCGCCTGGCTTGCAGAAAACGTCTGTTCTCCTCACTGCTCGCGGCACCGGTCCGCAGCTCCTCGCCTTCCTGCGCCGCCTGGAAGCGCTCAGCCTGCTGGTGGTGCAGAGTGATCTCCAGCTCAGCCATGAGGCCTCAAAGCAGAAGGACGGCGCTGCACTGCCCACCAGCCTGCGGCTGCAGCTCAGCCTCTACAGCCACGAACCAATCCCGAACTAGGCCTGGTGGGCCTGGGTTTCAGGCGATACCATCCGCCCAGCTTGGTTTGTTGTGGTCTGTGGGAAGACGCGGTTTGCATCGGTGGATCGCCATCCCGTTGGCTACGTCACTTCTGGGATCTCCGTTAGCCGATCTCGGCATGCGTGCAGCTTCTGCTAGCACTGCGGCCGCTGCTGGCCGGGGAACTCTCTCTCCTTTGGATCTAAGAATTCGAAGGCTTCCAGATTCTCTTGAGCTTGTAGTTGTGGGAACTGGCCCATCACCAGTTCTCACGCAGTCCAGGCGCGGTAATGAGTGGCAAGGGGCACTTGTGATCAATCTTTCAAAACCCCAGATCACTATCCCGCGGAATTTCTCATTGCCTGAAGCAGGAGTTAAAAGTACGAGCCTTGTCGGTGGAGGCACACAGTTCAATCTCTCATTGACTACCTTGCCAGGAGTTGATTTTAGGTCTCCAGAGATTTCCGCAGATGGTGAGAACCTGATTGTTCGGTTTCCGTTGCCTTCAGCTGTAATCAGTCAAACGGCACGGCCCAATCTGGCTCAGCCAGGTACTGTTCCTATGCCTGCATTCGCTCCGCCGCTACAGCCTCGTGCTGTAGCGCCGCCGCTTGGGGATATGGCTGTGGGGAGCATGGTTTTGCGTAATCAAAGCTTCGTTAGGATCACGGGCCCAAGTGTTACATTGACCCTTCGCAACGCTCCGGCCAAGGATGCCTTGATGGCTGTTGCTCAGCTTGGAGGATACGGATTTGTATTTGTAGGAGATTCGTCAACAGGGTCTGCGACCTCTTCGGCTCCCGCCGCGAATTCGTCTGCAACGGGGAGTCAGGTATCTGGGCGGGCGGTTACTCTCTCGTTTAGGAATGAAAACTATGCCCATGCTTTGAATAGTATTCTGCTTGCATCAGGCCTGCAGGGCAAGCTTGAGGGGCGCACTTTGTTGGTGGGTGAGAATGTTCTTGGCAAGACATTTGGTCCACAGGTTTCAAAGATCTATCGCCTTAATCAGGCTACGGCTGCATCGGCGGCTGATTACTTGGCGAGCCTTGGCGCATCAATTAGCAAGATTAATACACTTACCTCTACAACCAGTAGCTCTGACGCTGAGGGCACTCCGTCGGCTAGCGCTTCAAATACAACCTCTGTTACAGAAAAAATCACGACTGTTGAAACTTATGGAGCCATGACGGGTCCGTTGGTCGGTGTCTCTGGGACAACGGATTCAAGGCTTCAGACTGTGACGCTGATCGGCGATGCGGCTTTGGTGGCAGTTGCTGAGAACTATTTGCGTCAGATTGATCTTAGGCAAAGGCAAGTTGCAGTGAAGGTTCAAATTCTAAATATAGACCTCGAAAATAATATGTCCATTGATTCAAGTTTTTCGGCCCTTATTGGCAATGCTTTCCTGGTCAATCAAGGTGGAAAGGCGTTTATGAACTTTGGCCAGAATAAGCCTGGTGGCTCTGACGGTACGGGAATCATCCAGGATGGTTCTCCAATTGTTAATCCTGGCACCTACGAAGGTGCCGGGGGTGGCGAGGGCTATTCGCAACCAAATAGTAGTTTTTACTCATATGTTGAAGCTGCTATTACTTCGACGAATGCGAAGACACTTGCTCAGCCTACGCTTTTGGTTCAAGAGGGCCAAAAATCGGTGGTCAAAACTGCGACCAGCGTCATCACAGGTGTTAACTCTACTGAGGCATCGAATGGCTCGGTCCAGTTGACTAACACTCGAGAAGATGCAGGCTTGATCCTTGATGTTGCGGTTAATAAGATTGACGACAACGGTTTCGTTACTCTTGATCTGAAGCCGACTGTCTCTGTTCCGATCCCTGCTGGTGATCAGCAAGGGGTTCCGATTTTTAATATCTCACAAAGAAGTTTGTCGTCTGGCTCTGTCCGGCTAAGGGATGGTCAAACATTGGTGCTTACGGGTGTGATTCAAGATTCGGATCGCCAGAATGTTGTGAAGTGGCCCATTCTGGGCGATATGCCGATCATTGGTCAGTTGTTCAGAAAGTCGACCAATAGTCGACAGCGCAATGAGCTTGTGATTCTTGTGACGCCCAGCGTTGTTGATGATGCGTCTGGTGGTGTGTATGGGTATGGCTATCGCCCGCTCACGCAAGCTGCTCGTGAGATTGTTCGTTGATTGACTCGTTAAATGGGTCGGGATATTTTTAGTTGCCTTTCTTTGTCTCAGATAGAGCTCGGTCAACGACTAGCTTGAATTCCGTCCATGGAATTGCTCCCTCGACGATCTTGCCGTTTTGCATTGATCGATTGGATCGCCCAATCACAAAAGTTGGCGTAGCGCGAATTCCATTGAGTTCGGCTTCGGAAATGTTGATGTTTACTACTTGCTTAATACGATTGTCTTGGTTGCATTGCTCAAGTTTATTCCTGTTAATCCCGGTGGTTGCCGTAATGGCAATGGGGCCTTTGCAGTTCAGGCATTTTTGTTGGGAAAATAGGGCTTGGTAGGCCTCCCAATATTTCCCGTCTTCCTGGGCGCAGCGAGCTGTCGTGGCTGCTAAGTGTGCGTTCTGGTGAAAGGGGAGAGGTAGATCTTTATGGATAAATCTCACCAGACCTTTGTCGATATAGTGTTGCTTCAGCTTTGGTAGCGTTTCTTCGTGAAATCGTTTGCAGTATGGGCATTCAAAGTCGCTGAACTCAACGATCGTCACCGGTGCGCTTGGGCTGCCCATCGCTGGATCACCCTTGATGCCAATGGTGGCTGTTGTTGGTTTTTTTGGCGCTTGGGCTGAGATGTTTGCTGCGCTGAGTTGTTTCGCTGTGAATTGCACCCCCAGCGTGAGTGCGCAACCAAAGGTTGCTCCCGCTGCTATCCAGGGCCAAGGCCATCGCTGCATCGATTTAAAACCCCACGGGCATGAATGCTTTCAGGGCCAGCGGTGCCAGTACTTGGAATGCTGAGGCTGCGCCGCTCAGCAGGGCCGATCCTGCGCCATTACCGCTCTTGGGTTTGCGCTCTGGAGCGCTGATCGCTTCGCTGGCGAGGCGCAAATCCTGTGCGAGTAATACATCGCCCATGGCCCCATAGAGATCGCTGGCATAGGCAAGATCTTGCGCCGCAAGGTCTTTTTTCCCTTGTTCGCCCCTGGTGATCCCGCGGGCAAGCCAGCTGATGGCAGCCTCTGGGTTGCGGCGGATGGCTTCGTTAAACCATTGTTCGGCTTCGGGGAAGCGGCCGAGTTGGGCAGCTTGGGTTCCTGCGTTATGCAGCTCGCTGTAGCTCAGCAGGGTGGGATTGAGGCCCTTGGCCCCTTGCCAGTGGGCCGTGGCTAGCGCAGAAGGGTCGAGTTGTGCTCCGCTTAGATCCGCTCCGCGGAGATCTGTGCCATGCAGCCGCGCGCCAATCAGGTTGGCGCCGCGCAGTGAGGCACCATGCAGGCTCGCGAAGCTCAGATCACTGCGGCTGAGATTGGCCCCATCCAGCTGCGCACCGCTCAAATTTGCACCCTCCAGCTTGGCCAGTTGCAAATCGGCTCTGGCCAGCTGGGCCTGCGCTAGATCCGCGCGGATCAGATCACAACCTCGGCAGCGGCCCTGATCCAGGAGCTGCACCACTGCTGTTGGCATGGCCACCACGCTCTGAGGCAGGATCCAGGTGGCGGCTGCAAGCGATGCCAGGGCAGCGGGAGCTCTCATCACGGGTTTTCAGCCGACTTGTTCTAACGCTCCCGCCATGAATTGGCGATCGACCGTTATGACGGTTCAATAGAGAGCAGCTGCTCACGATCGCTTGCCTGCCGGCGCTTGGCTCGACCTCGACCTGCTTCGCCGGCGCCGTGAGCAACTGGGGCTGGAGATCCCCAAACCCGTTCCTGCCCGCGCCCTGATTTGGCGGGGGGGGCTCGTGGGAGGTGGCTTTGTGTTGGCCGTGGTGCTGGCTTGCGCAGCGGTGTGGCTGATCAGCCGTTGGTTGGAGCAGAGGCAGACGAGCCTGGCCCCCGCGGTGGCCGCCTACGAGGAGGCCCAGGCGCGCATCGGTGCCACCAATCAGGATGTGGAGCGTTTGCAGAAGGCCAATCAGGCCTTGGCAGAGGCGATTGCGGGAGTGCGCTCAGGCTCTGCTGTGCTCACGGAAATCAGCCGGGTGATTCCCCATCGCCTCCAACTCACCAAGCTGAAGGTGCAGAGCAGCTCACTGGAGCTTTCGGGCACGGTGCTGCAACCCCTTGGCCTCGATGTGGTGAATGCCTTCCAGCTGCGCCTGGAGGCCTCGCCGTTTTTTCAGCCGGATGGCGTCACCCTGGTGAAAGCGATGGAGAGCGCTGCGCCAGCGGCCGCTGCGCCGCCAGGAGCTGGGCCCGCCCCCGCACCTACTGCACTGTTGAATTTCGATCTCACGGCGGCCTTCACGAACAACGTGGCCAAGATCAGTGCCCAACAGCTCTTGGGGCTGGGTTCGCTGGGCTCAGCGCGGCGGCGCGAGCTGCTCCAACGGGAGGGCCTGTTGAAGTGACCAACTTTCAGCCTCCAACCGCAGCCCCCAAGCGGCTGATCACGCCCGAACGTGCGGTGTTGGTGTTGCCGATCGTGGCTGGAGCCGCGGTGGCTGCACTGTTGGGGGTGTTGGCTCTGTCTCCTTTGCTGGTGCAGCTCAACCAGCGCCGCAGCGTTGTGGCGGAGATGGAGCGCAAACGCGATGAACTGCCTTTGCTGCGGCAGCAGCTTGAGGCGTTGCTGGAGCGTCAGCAAACCATGCAGGCGCAGCAGGATCGCCTGCTCAATCTCGTGGCGGGCACGGGGGCTTTGAAAACCTGGCTCGCTCAGCTCAACCGCTTGGCCGTGAAGCAAGGGGTGGCGATCCTGCAGGTGGAACCCCAGCCCGTGGAGGTGTACACCCCGCCGCCCCCACCACCTGAGGGCGCCGAAGCCAGCACCACCCCGCCCCCGGCCCCATCGGCTCCGCTGTTGGCCCCCAACCTGGAGAAGCGCTCCGCGATCGTGACTCTCCAGGGCCCCTTCCCTCGCTTGGTGGCGTTGCTGCAGCAAACCGAGCTGTTGCAGGTGATCGTGCTCGCCAGCGATCTGGAGCTCGATGTGGTGCCGCCCAAGCCCGATTCGCAGCAGGTGGAAACCAAGCTGAAGCTCAAGCTTTCGGCCTACGGGCGTAGCGCCAAAGCTGCTTCTTGATCTCTCTCAGCGATGGCCCCTTGGGGGCCGGTTCCATGCTGAACCGTGCCTGGTTGTAAGTGCTGAGCAGGGCCATGAGGACGGGTTCAAGACCAGGCTCTTGGCTCCAGGCACGCCGGCAGAACTGCTGCAGGGTTTCCCCGCTCTGTGGCTGGAGCCCCATCTGCGCCAGCGGCTGAAGGCAGCGTTCCAGGGCTTGGCGCAACGGGTCGTGCTTGGGAGTGGATGGCTCGAGTGTGAGCACCACCAGCACTGCGGCACCCAGGCTCAGGCTGATGCCCAACACCGCAGCGAGCCCTTGCCACTGGCCTTGGAGCCAACGGGGCAGCAGCGCGCTCTGGCTGCTGCTGTCGAACTGCATCACCCACACCTGCCAGCGGGTGTCGAGCCCTTCCCATTGATCGGCTAGGGCCTGGATCCAAGGCGGTGGGGCGGTGCTCGTTAGGCGTTGGCTCTCGCTGGCGTTCAGGCTGGCTGCGAGCGATTGCCGAATCCGCTCCGGTGCAATCCAGCCGGTGGGATCCACCTCCACCCAGCCTTTCCCTTCGAGCCAGATTTCGCTCCAGGCATGGGCATCACTCTGTTCCAGTTGCAGATAGGGCGTGCCGGCCAAGGGCGTTTGCCAACGCCCGCCCTGATAGCCCACCACCACACGGGCCGGCACACCCGCCGCCCGCATTAAGGCGGAGAAGCTGGCGGCGTAGTGCTCGCAGAAGCCAACGCGCCGCTCAAACAGAAAGGTATCCAACGGCGCCCAGGCGGGCAGTTGGCCCGGCTCCAGGCTGTAGCTGAACCCCTGCCGCTCAAACCAGGCCTGAGCCAGTTGGAGCCGTTGCTCTGCGGTGCTGCCTTCGCGACCCCAGCGGGCCCCCAGGGCTTCCAGTTGGGGATTGCTGCCTCGAGGGAACGCCAAATCGAGGCTTGTAGGGGCGGCAAAGCGCCAGCTCTCAGCCGATGAGGTGCTTTGGATCGCATACAGCTGCCGTTCGGCTCCGGCTTGGCCGGCCCACAGCGCTCCTGCCCGCGTGAGATCGAGTTCGGCTGCTGCCGCTGGCAGGCCTGTGCCGCTCCAAGGCCGCCAGGGCAAACCGCTGGGCTCCACCAGCCAGCGTTGGATCATGGCTCCCTCGGTGTCTGCCGTTTGCTCGAGCAGGGCGGGTTGCACCACACCGGTCCAGCCCTGGCCGTCGAATTGTTGGTGCACCAGAACCCGCCAGTAGCGCTGCTCGGGTGCGGGTACGCCACCAGGCAACTCAACCCGCGCTGCCAGGCCTCCGCTTTGCACCAGGGAAGCCAACTCCCCCGGCCTGAGTTGTTCACTCAGGCCGCTCTTGCCCACGCTGTTTCCTGGCAGGCTCCAGAGAGCGGGCAGGCGCGGCAGCAATAGGAACGCCAACAGCACAACCGGCAGCAACACGGCCAGCAGGGCAAGGCTGCGGCGGATCAAGCCCTGCAAGGGCTCAGGCCCCGCTTCCAGGCTGAGCAGGGCGGCCACCACCAGTAAGGCTGAGGCGGCCTGCATCAGGCTGGCCCCCAAGTTCTGGCTTAACACTCCGGCCAATCCAATCCCAATGAGCTGCACGAGGGCGGCTCGGCGCTTGGAGGCAACGCTGCCCGCTTCCAGCAGCTTGAGCGCTGCCATCAGCCAGAGCAGATTGGCCAGGCTGAATAGCCAGGTGCTGCGATCGCCCAGCGGAGTGGTGGCCAGCCAGGCGCCCAGGAGCCCCAGGGTGAGCAACGGCAGCCTCGCGGAGCTGTTGCCCCAGGTGCCACGGCCGCCGATCAGCAGCAAGCTCGGTAGGGCGATCGCCACGAGCGGCTGAAGCTGGCCGCTCACGAGCAGCTGTCCCCAGAGGAGTAGCAGCGCCAGGCGGAGCAGGATCATGCCGGCCACTCCGCCAGAGCCTTCAGGCAGCGCTCCAAGTGATCGCGATCGCTGCTGGGGCTGAGGCTGCTGCCATCGGCCAGCACCAAGCCCACCGCCCGGCCGGCCGTGATCTCGCGGAGCAGGCGATCACACAGGTGTTCGAGGGCTGTTTCCAGGGGAAGTTGAGGGGCTGGAGCCAGCCAAAGCTCTGAGCTGGTTTCACTCACAAAGTTTTTGGCGAGCCAACCGCGGCCCCGAGCTTGTGCTTTCCAATCCAGGCGCAGCCAGCCTTCTTCCTGGCGCCATGGGCGTAGCCCGTCTAAGAGATCTCCGCCGCTCGTGCGGTTGTGGGAGAGCTCCACCACCGGGCCAGGCCGGCGTGCTGGAGCCACCCAGATCGTGGTGGGCGGTTCCCAGTAGCACCAGCAGCGAAACAAGCCCAGTGGGGCGGTGGTGTGCAACAGCAATCGGCCGGGTAAGTGCTGCCCGCGCCCGGGGGCTTGCCAGATCAGATTCAGCCGGTGATGCCCAGGCGCCAGGTGGAGGCACTGCTGCGGGGGGGCACCGGCCTGTAGCCAGCGCCACTTCAACGAGGGCCGGTGGCAGCGGCTGTGGCTTTCGAGGCGATAGGTGGTGGGTTCACCCGCGAGGCATGGGCGTTGCGGTAGCGCCTGAAGGCTGAGACCCTGCAGGTTGAGGTGCGTGAGAAACAGGCTGAGCAGCAGCACAGCGCCCATCACAAAGGCCAGCAACACCGGGCCATTGCTGCGGCTGTTGATCCCCAGCAGATAGAGCACCCCGGCCGTGAGCAACCACAGGCCTCCGAATCGGCTAGGGAGGATGTAGAGGTTGCGGTGGTTGAGCTGCAGCTCTGCGCTGCGGCGGCTGAGCTTGCGCTGCAGCCCCTGCCACCACTCAGCGAAAGGCATCCACACGCTCCAGCAGGGTTTGGCTGAGGGGCACGGCCCGCCGATGGCCGCCATCGAGCCGATGCTCGACCACTGCGGTAAACACGGCCTGCACGTGATCGGGGGTGACGCTGCGGGCTCCCTCCAGCACAGCCCAGGCTTTGGCGGCCCGGAGCAGCCCTTGGGATGCGCGGGGGCTCAGGCCTGGCCCGTGCTCACGGCTGGTGTGAACCAGATCGAGCACGTAGTGGATGAGGGCCGGCGTCACGGTTTGTGCGTGCACGGCCTGTCTGGCTTGGAGGAGATCCTGGGGCGTGAGCCCTGTGTTGATCTGGTTCAGGGAGGATTGTTGGCCGTTGAGCATGGCGGCCTCCGCTTCGCGATCGGGAAAGCCCAGGGAAAGGCGCATCAGAAACCGATCCAGCTGGGATTCCGGCAGGGGCGAGGTGCCGCTCTGATCGAGGCCGTTCTGGCTGGCGATCACCACGAAGGGTTCGGGCAGGCTGTGGCTGGTGCTGTTCACACTCACCCGCCCGTTGGCCATGGCCTCCAGCAGGGCGCTCTGGGTGCGGGGGCTGGCGCGGTTGATTTCGTCCGCCAGGAGCACTTGGCAGAACAGAGGCCCTGGCTGAAAGCGGAATTGGCCCGTGCCTGGTTCGAGCACCTCCACACCGGTGAGGTCGGCTGGAAGCAGGTCGCTGGTGAAGTGGAGACGGTGAAACTGGAGGCCGAAGCAGCGGGCCAGGGCTTCAGCAAGCGTGGTTTTGCCGGTGCCCGGTAGATCCTCCAGGAGCAGGTGTCCGCCAGCGAGCAGGCAAGCCATCGCTAGGCGGATCTGTTGATCTTTGCCAAGCAGCACCTCGCTGAGCTTGCCTGCGGCCAAGGTCAGGGGGGTGTGCATCTCGCCAGGTTTGTCTAAAGTTGAGTGTAGTTAGGCTATTGCTAAACCGAGGCTTCGGCGCTTGATTTATCTCTACGTGGGCCTGGGTATGGCAATGCTGCTTCCAATCATGGTTGGGTTGCAAACGGCAGTGTCTGTTTCTGAGCTTGAGCAGGGTGAACGTTCATTTCAGTTTTCGAGTGGTAAAGCGCTACAGGATTGGGAGGGCGAGCTTGATTTGAAAAGCGCTGCCTCGCTTGCCTCCGCTGGTGATGGAAACGAACTGGTTGATGGCTATGTCGTGCGTGCTGCTGGAAACAATGGATATTGCCTTGTTCCCAAGGGATCTGATGAAAAGTGCCCTGTGGAGTATTGAACTGTGATTGATGCATTGATTGGTGCCGTGATCGCTGTGATTGCAACGAGTGCCCTCACACTTCTTGCTGAGGTGATGGTCAACGTCGAGGCTGCTAGCAAAACGTCCTTGACCGACTACGAAAAAAGTGTGTTCCTTGTTGTTAAAAGTGCTCATCCTGATGCCCCGGCTACGGAAGAATCTTTGCTTTCATGGATGAAGAGATCAGCCGAGTCTGATGGATTGTGACTTCCGTGTTCAAGATCAAACGACCGGTGGCTGGTTGGGGCGGACAGTCATCAGGAATGACATTGCTCGAAGTGCTGATCGCTGTGTTGTTGTTTGCGGTGTTCTCGGGTACGTTTTTGATGGTCACTGAAATGATCAGTCAGCTTCTTCCCGCAGAGCAAGCTCCCGTAGGAGAACGGAGTTGCAATGGGCCAGCACTTGAAGAGTCTTGCGTGAATATTGCGTTCGATGCGATGGTGCCTTACTTGGAAAAGTCTGATCCTGCTCAGGTCAATATTGGTGGTGACTATGCGACCCCGAATCAACTTGTCTTCGCTGGGATCAACGATCTTCAGCTGGCATGGCCAGACGCGTATCAGCTTGAAATTCGTCAATGGAATGATTTGCCGCAGACTGCAGCAACGGATGCCCAGGCCTCCAGGCCCGGCTTGTATCTCTTGCAGGCCACTCCTGTGAGCCCTGCATTTTGGAGGAAACCGATCCAGAGATTATTTTGTAGGCCTTATCATCGTTGTGTGAGGCCGTCGTAACATGACTTCTTCTGTCGTTGGGGATACCTTTTTTGGGCTTGATCTAAAAAAGCTCAAGCAAAGTCTGATGGGCTTTAGGCGCAGCATCTCGAAGCGGATCCTGTTGATTGATTTTGATGTCAACTCCGTGACTCTCGCTGAAGCTCAAGTTCAGGAGGGTGCCGTGAGTTTTGCCCATGTGCGTCGTCTGTCTCTTCCGGAAGAGGCTTTGGAACGGGGCGTTCCAGCTGAACCTAGAAAAATGGCTGGGTTGATCAAGGGCTTTTGTGAAGAATGTGATATTCCTGCTCACCGAGCTGCGGTTGTAATCCCGAATGATGCAGTTTTTACATCTGTCTTGAGCTTGCCCAGTTCTATGACGGCGGAAGCTGCTCTGGATTATGTACTTGATCCAGCATCAGCGGCTCAAGTTCCTGTTCAGCTCGATCAAATGGATGCTGACCTGATTCCATTAGATCTTCCTGGGAAACTATCCAATACTCAGTCTTACTTCTTGATTGCAATTCCTCGAAAGTTGGTTGACCGTGTCGTTGAGATGCTGCAACTGGCCCAGATGGACCTGTTGCAATTGCAAGTAGCACTTTCGTCGCAGCTTCAGCACTTTGCACCCTACCTGCAGGAATTAGAGCGGTGCTCATCGGTGCTGCACCTTGATTTGCAGCGAGACTGCACTCTGGCGTCTCTGTTGATTGCTTCTGGGCCCGTGAGGCTTACCAGGCTCACCTCCATTCGTGATTTCCCTGACCCGCCCGATACAGAGGTCAATTCTGGTGACGGTCTTGTGTTGAATGCAGAGGCACAGATCATTGGAAGCGACAGCTATTTGCCTCTCTCTGATCTTGATCTCAAGCGTTTGGTTCAAGAAATCAAGCAATTTCTGATCGACTGCTCAGATCAGTATCCAGATCTGGCAGTTGCTTCTGTGGTGGTCTCTGGTGTGAATAGTGCTCACCCTTCTATCGACAGTCTGCTGCGTGATCAGCTTCAGCTTCCTGTTGAGGTCAGTCGTCCATTAGCCACACAGGGTGTTGGCCAGTTCATGCCGGATGCTCCGCTCGTTCTACAAGGTCTTGGTCGATTGATTGGCTTAGGCCTTAGCTTCCTCCCGTCTTCTGCACTTGAAGTCAAGCACGCATTGGAGGTTCAGCCCTTAGAGGCACCTTCAATCATCATTCCAGAGCCCGAGCCCGAGCCCGAGCCCGAGCCTGCGGCCAAATTCAAATCTGAAACTGCTGTTAGGCAGTCACATGATCATGATCAGTTGTATTTACCAAAACCATCTCAAGAGCTCTTGCTTGCTTCGTCCAAACCCTATGAACAAGCTGAAGAGCTACGGCCTGAGCAACAACTGATCCTTTCAGAGCCTGATTCAGGTGATTTCGATTTGGATCCGGAGAGTGATTACCAGACGCTACAAATCTTCGATGATTCTCAACATAGTGATCTCAAAGATATAGCTCCAGAGCGCTCATCGGTTGCGGCGAGTAACGATATCAGCGTGCCAGCTCAGGCAATCTTTTCTTTCAGCTCAGACGACGAAGTGACTTCGTTTATTCCTGAGTCTCCAGAAGAAGTAGAGCCTCTTATGCTTGATGGTGCCATTCATTTGGAAGAAGATCAGGATGAAGTCCCGTTCTCCATGGAGGATCTTCTAAGCTCATTCGAGACCAAAGCCACTCTTGAAGATGAGGTAAAAGCTACTGGGCTAACACTCTCTACTCACGAACACTCTGAGGAGAGTGAGGCGATCCATTTGGTTGATGACCCTTCCTTATGGCCTTCCATCTCGAAGCTGCAAGAGATCTCTGATGAGCCTGAACCGCAACATGCCGATGATAGTGATCAATCTATTTCTTGAAGGCTTTGATGAGATCAAACATCGGCATGTAAAGCGCAATAACGATGGTTCCTACAATGCCAGCAACAACCATCACAGTGATTGGCTCCATTGCTTTGGTGAGAGCTGACACAGCCGATTCAATCTCACGGTTGTAGAACACGGCCAATTTCTCGAGCATGAATGACAATTCACCCGTTTCCTCTCCAATCTTAACCATGGAGATGAAGAGCCTTGGTAAGGCCTTGCTGTTATCCAGCGAAATGCTCAAGGGCTGACCCTGTTGAGCGAGAACGATCGATCGGGCGAGAGTGTTTTTAATTAGCTGATTCGAGCTTGCGCTGATGCAGCGCTGCAAGCCATCGATGATAGGAATGCCGGAATTGACCAGTGTTGCCAAAGTTTCACTCAAAGAAGCCATCTCATAGCGCAAGAGTAGGCCGCCGAAGAGAGGTAGTTTGAATAGACGACTGTCGACTGCTAGCCGACCTGCCGCTGTGCTGTAGTAACCCCTAAATAAAAACAAGCCTCCCAAGATTGCGGCCACCACAATCCCCATCCCTGCAGGATTAGTCACGAATCTCGAGAGATTCAGCATCACCTGTGTGGTGGCTGGCAGCTTGGCCCCTAGGCTTGAAAACATCGATTCAAAGCGTGGCACGATAAAGATCAGCAACGCCAGGCTCACGGTGATCGCAAGCACTAAAACGATCACGGGATAGATCAATGCGCCGATCATCTGCCCGCGTAGTTTCGCTTGCTGCTCCATCAGATGAGCAATACGATCCAGAACTTCTTCCAAAATCCCACCAGTTTCACCAGCTTCAATCAGGCCAACGGTGATGGGTCGAAAGACCTTGGGATACTGCCTCAAGCAGATGGAGAGTTCCTCTCCAGCATTCAGGCGCAAGGCAATTTGAGTGACGCAGGCTGCAAGTTGAGGGTTGGTCATATTGCTGGCTAGCAGTTCAAGGCCTTGAGCCAGTGGCACACCACTCTGAAGAATCACAGCAAGTTGCCGAAAGAAGATCAAGAGATCTTTTTGTGGCACTTTTAACCGGCCTGGTGCAGGCATGCCCCGTGGGGCTACGGGGCGTGCGGAAGCACCAGTGGCTGGTCGTTGAGTCCCTGAGGCAATAGAGGTGCTGCCGTATTGAACCATGTGTTAACTGTCCGCATTGAGGATCATCTTTGGGTTGCTGGCCTTGGATATCGCCTCTTGTTGACTGATCTTGCCGTTTTTCACCAGATCAATCAGGCATTGTTCCAAGGTGTTCATTCCTTCCTTGCTACCTGTTTGGAGTTGTGAGTAGATCTGGCTAATCTTTCGTTCTCTGATCAGATTGCCAATTGCTGGTGTGTTGATCAAGAGCTCGTAGGCCAGGCTTCTTTTGCCAGCTGTGTTCTTACACAGTGTTTGCGACAGAATCCCTAGTAGTGATGTCGATACCTGCAAACGGGCTTGCTCCTGCTGCTCAGCTGGAAAAACATCCACAATCCGCTCTACAGTTTTTGCGGCGGATGACGTGTGCAAAGTCCCCAGCACGAGGTGACCCGTTTCGGCAGCGGTGATCGCAAGCTGAATCGTTTCGAGATCACGCATTTCCCCGATGTAAATCACATCGGGGTCTTCTCGAAGTGCAGCCTTCAGTGCAGAGGCAAAGCTTTGGGTGTCTCGTTTCACCTCTCGCTGGTGAATGATCGACGTTTTTGAGTGGTGGAATCGAAATTCAATTGGATCCTCAATCGTGAGGATATGCCGCTTCTGCGTTTCTAGGATGCAATTGATAAAGGCTGCCAGTGTTGTGGATTTTCCGGATCCGGTTGGCCCTGTGCAGAGCACCAAGCCGCGGTGCTTCGCTGTGAGGTCAATGAAGGGCTGAGGCAGTCCGAGGGTTTCCCACTTTGGCAGGTTATCCGGGAGGATTCTGAGTGTTAGGCAGCGCTTTTCGTTGGCAACGTAGGCGTTGATGCGGATACGTGATAAGCCTTCCAAACCAATGGACGTATCAAGGTCATGAGTTTGCTTGAAGGCTGCAATCTTTTCCTCACCAACAATCTCGTGGAGTAAGCGATCCATGTCGCTAGGGCGCAGGATCTGGTCGAGGATCGTGATATCCGAATTCACGCGGATCGCAATGGGTGATCCTTCTTCAAGATGAATATCTGATGATCCGGCTTTAATTGCGAACCCAACGATTTCCTTGGCGATCGACATGGGCTCGATTAGTCAAATGCTGAGCTGCATAACCGTTGTAGCTCAGCCACGCTCGTGATGCCATCCCTGACCAGGGCTCGAGCATAGTCTTCAAGGGTCACCATCCCTTCTTGACATGCCGCTTCCTGGATCTCTTGGCTACTACGTTGATCACGAATAGCTGTTTTGATGGTGTTAGAGACGCTCATGAGTTCATAAACACCTACACGTCCTTTGTATCCTGTGCCTTGGCATCGATTGCATAAACGCTGTTCTCGTTTGGCCTTCTCCTTCTCCTCAGCAGACAATGCACTGGGTGCCCGAATCGGTGTTCCGATCGGGAGGTGTGTGAGAGCGGCTTCTGCCTCTGTCACGGGGCGTGAAACGGAACATTCAGTGCAGAGCCTCCGAACTAGTCGCTGAGCGAGGACCCCGAGTAGTGATGAAGTGATCAGATAGTGGGGCACCTCCATATCGAGGAGACGCGTTATCGAGCTGGCTGAATTATTGGCGTGCAATGTTGTTAGCACTAAGTGGCCTGTTTGCGCGGCTTCCATTGAGGCTTTGGCTGTTTCGGGATCACGCGTTTCGCCAATCAGCATCACGTCGGGATCCTGTCGTAGAAAGGTTCTCAGGATTGTGGCAAAGGTCTGATTCTTCTCGCGTAGTACCTGCACCTGAGTGATGCCTGGCAACGTATATTCGATGGGGTCTTCAGCTGTAACGATATTATTCTCACCGGTGTTGAGTTCGCTGATCGCGGAATACAGCGTCGTTGACTTCCCAGATCCAGTTGGCCCTGCCACGATGATAATCCCATAGGACTGATGGATGAGCGTCCGCAGGCGATTGAGAACCTCGTTATTGGATACCAATGTATCTAGGTTGAGCATGCCAGGATCACTCTTTAAGACCCTCAACACTGTTTTCTCACCGTATTTGCTTGGTAGGGTTGAGACCCTGAATTCCATTTTGTTTCCCTCGAGTTTGCGAAGGATCCGCCCATCTTGGCTGGCGCGTCTTTCGGCTACGTTCATGCCAGCCATGGTTTTGAGCACGGCTGTGAGCTTGATCCCTGATCGGCTCGGGATGCGGATGAACGGCCTCAGAACACCATCTTGGCGAAGTCGTACCCTGTATTCATTTTCTTGCGGTTCAATATGAATATCAGACACGTCGTCCTTAACAGCCTTCACAAGGATCTGCGCCGCAGCCCTTTGTAGTGGTGACCCCAGGAGCTCGTTGGAGATGTTGAGAATCTCTTCTTCTGAGACGGAAAGTTCATCCTCATCTTCAAATTCAAAACTTATGCCGGCTGTGTCACCCTCACCTGCTTCCTTGAGAGCTTCAGTTAGTGCTTCTTCGTCATACTCAGCGGGATCGAGGACATCTCCTGAGATGAGCCGCTGTGCCGCCGCCTGGTCCAGAAGTGCCTGGATTTCCTCTGGCGGCTTCTCAATGAACTGACATTCCAGTCCAGTTCGGCCAACCCGCTGTTTGATGAATCCGCCAATCGTGCCCAGAAATGTAATATTGCCGACCGCAATAACTAATGTCTGCTGACCGGGTTTGCCAAATGGCGTGCCATCCATTACCTCAATCGGGATGACAACATTCTCCCTGCACCATGCAAGGGAGAAGTGCTCATCAATTAATTGGCGAATACTAGAGACTTGCATATCGTCGGAGTGCTAGCACCACTCTGGGCGTCCATAGAGTGCCCATATGCACTTGGGTGCAGGAGGTGGAGGTGGCGGTGCGCCGCATGTTGATTTGTCATAGTCATTCTGGTTGGTAAATACAGAGCCGTTGCATTGCCATTTTACATCGCATCCGGGTTCGGAGAATTTGTCATTCACGCCACTATCTTTCCAACGGCCTTCCGCGGCGGTACAGCGTGTCTGACGTTCTTCCTCTTTGCACGCGTCATAGCCATCTTTGTCTTTTACATCTGAGCCGCTGCATAGATAGGTATTCACGGAGCAAGCGCCGCTCTTGCCTGTATAGCTATAGGGGCCGTCATGATTGTTGGATTTGGCTTTGTTTAGCGCATCAACAAGTTCTTTTCCGCATTCTCTTTCAACTTCTTTATCAAACGCGGCCTTCCCACCGGGTATTACTCGGCCTTGAAATGCCCACACATCTTTGCCGTCCGCCTTGTAGTTGCCTGTCGCTAGTGGGGGGCCGTCAAGCCATGACTTGAATCTGAGTTCAATTTGTCGAAGCCTCTCTCTTTCTGCTGCCTCCGCAGCAATGCGCTCACGGGTGGCTTGTACGTCTGCGCCTTCGGAGCAGGCTTGTACACGGCTTGGTGATGTTATTACTTTGCCAGTTTGGTCTTCTTTAAAGCTCGCCCAGCGTTGGCATGCTGCCTCGCCGTCAGGGTGCGAGTAGCTGCCTATTTTGTAGATATAAGGTGTCAGGCCATTTCGGAGCCTTGTCTCAAAGCCGATTGCGCTGATGAGGGTGTCGCCTGGGTTCTGGGGCTCGATCAGTGCAAAAGCGCAAGTGTTATTATCTGGGCTTAGATTGAAGCCTTGTGGCGGTGTAGTCCTTTCAAGGAAGTTCGGAGTTTTATCTGTAGTCTTTTCGGATCTGTATAGCAGAAGGCAGTCGGCTGCAGCAGAATTCATGTATGCAGCTGCTTCGTCGTTCTTCGAATCTTCGAGATACTTAAGGTAATTTGGTATCGCTAAAGATGCAAGAATTCCAAGGCCCGCAAGAACAACAATGAGCTCTAGGAGTGTGAAGCCGGATGTGCGGTTCATGTCGGGCCTTGGCATTGCTGGCTGAAGCAGCTGCACCAGACTGAGCTGTGGAGGCTTTCTATCTCCAGTCGCCTGCTGTGTTTCCGTATGCGCCTGCTCCTCCACCTGTTCCAGAGCAGCCTACGTTATAAGTTTTCTCGTAGTCGTTAACGCTCCCTACAACGCAGTCTTTAGCTCCAGTTGCTAGAACTCTGTATTTGGGGAATTTATAGGGCTCTGTTGGGATTGCAATAAAGTTATTCATTTTATAGGTCGTAATATTGTTCGCCGTGGTGGCTGCGAAGCACTGTTCCCTTGCGGCGGCGGCTGTGGCCGTAGCGGTGGTTGCGGTTGGAA
>Ga0194116_10003976_pt1 | contig 17329 bp, 19 predicted proteins | sample TA2MahsurfametaG_4_FD_148617 | JGI IMG/M metagenome (GOLD analysis project Ga0194116, IMG submission 148617) | Freshwater microbial communities from Lake Tanganyika, Tanzania - TA2015008 Mahale S9 surface | ecosystem: Environmental > Aquatic > Freshwater > Lake | place: Tanzania: Lake...
ACAAATTTAGCTTATAACAATTGAAAAATATTATTACATTGAACTCAATTTTAAATAGATTTAAAGATATTAAAACATAATAATTAATCAATATTAATTTTCTACAAAATATTTTTTTTCCTTGAGATGATTGTAAAAGCACTATTATAGGCATATAAATAAAATTGATTATTAATTCAATATTTCTTTGAATCAGATTCAATTAATAAATTTAATCAATAAAATTTAAATAAATATCATTTAAATATGTCAAGTCGAATAATTGTCAAAAATATTCCAAAAGAAATAACAGAAAAGCAATTACATGAGCATTTTTCAAAAAAAGGTTTAATAACAGACGTTAAAATAATGAAAAAAGATAATGGACAAAGTAGAAAATTTGCATTTATTGGTTTTAAAGGAGAATCAGAAGCTAATGAATCTATTAAATATTACAATAATACTTTTTTATGGACTTGTAAAATTATAGTAGAATCTGCAAAAATTCAAAACGATCCTTCATTGAATACTCCTTGGAAAAAAAATAAAAATTTAAATATGAATATTAAAAAGAATAATAAATCGGATGAGACAGAAGAAAAAATTAAAGTTATAGATGAAAATTCTAAAGAAAATAAAATCAAAAAAATTTTGGAATTAGCAGCCCAAATTTCAACTAAAAGCAAATTTGATGCAATAAATGTACAAATGCAAAAAGAAGCAGATTTAAATTGTGACAAGACAAACACTAATATAGACAAAAATAAAATAGCCGATAAAAATGAAAATATTAGTAATGATAATTTAGAATCATCCAAAGAAACAAAAAACGAAGAGGTGAAGAAGTATAATTTAGAATTTAACAAACTCGATCCAAAGAGATTATACTTAAAAAATTTACCTTTTGAAATAACAGAAGATGAAATAAAAAATATGTTTCAAAAATTTGGTGAAATAACCGAAATTCATATACCAAAGAATTACAAAACTAATCAATCTTTTGGGTATGCATACATTTCTTTTGCAACAGTCGAATCTAGCGCATTAGCACTTGGAGAGCTTGATAAAACATTCTTTCAAGGAAGAAAATTACATATTTCAATAGCAGAAAAAAAACAAGAAAAAGAGCAAAATAATATAAAAGATCCTAATAATATTAATCCTACCAATAAAAGCGATTATAAAACAAATAAAAAAGCCAATCTTCAAAATAGTTTCAACAATGAAACAAATTGGAATTATCTTTTTATGAATCAAAATGCTGTTTTAGAGGCCGTTTCTAAAAAACTTAATATACCTAAATCTGAATTGATGTCTAAAGATAATGCGAATTTAGCTGTTCAGCAAGCTGCGATGGAAACTTCAATTATAAATGAAACAAAAGAATGGCTTAAAGAGAATGGTTTTAATTTGGATATTTTAAAAGGCAAAAGATCTGAATGTATTAGGAGTAAAAATACTATATTTATTAAGAATATTTCCACACAAATTACAAAAGAAAAACTCGAAAATTATTTTTCCCGTTATGGTCAACTCTTAAGATTTTTGATGAGCCCATCAAATACACTCGCAATAGCAGAATTCGTTGATGCCAAGCATTCAAAAAACTGCATTAAAAAACTTGCTTATTTTGAGCTCGATGGACTTCCTCTTTATTTAGAATATGCGCCTGAAGGACTTATAGAAATAAATAATCAAAATAAGGATTTAAATAAAAATGAAAATGAAATTAGCAATTTAATAAGCAAAAGTAAAACACAAGAAAAAAATTCTAAAATAAGTAGTAAAGATAATAAAAAAATTGATCAAAATAATTTAAACTTAAACGAGGATAACAATGAAACATTAATAAAATTGAATTCAGAGGAGAAATATGATGATTATATAAAAAACCAAATTGATTTGGTAAATAATGAAGGAAAAATCCTTTTTATAACTAATTTAAATTTTAATACAAAAGAAAATGCATTAAAAAAATTCTTTACTGAGCGTGGATTTGAACCAGTTAAAGTGAAAATTGTTACTCATATAAAAGAAGGTAAGGACAAACCAGTTTCAAGTGGATTTGGTTTCTTAGAATTTGAAAATGAAGAAGCTCCACAAAAAATTTTAAGAAGTTTTCAAGGTGCATTATTACATGGACATTCTCTAAAACTATCATTAGCAAAAAGCAGTGAGAAAAAAAAAGAAGAAAATTTGTTGGGACAAAAAAGAAAAGCAGAAACTGATTTAAATGATTACGAATATGAAGGAGAGGATATTGATTCAACAAAGCTACTTATAAAGAACCTGGCTTTTGAAGCAGACAAAGATGAACTTAAAAAATTATTTTCACCATTTGGTGAAATCAAATCAATTAGAATCCCTAAGAAATTAGATGGAAGTCACAGAGGATTTGCATTTATTGAGTTTATATCACATGAAGAAAGTAAAAAGGCTTTTAAATCTTTGCTCAATACTCACTTTTATGGCAGAAAGTTAGTTATCGAATGGGCTAATAAAGAAAAAAATATAGAAGATATGAGAGCCCAGACAGAAAGGAAATTAAAAGCTACTCAAATTGTTACACATAGAACACAGAAAAAAGGAAATATGGAAATATCGGATTTTAAATAAAAGTACAGCGGCTGTTTAATAAAACCAGATAATTAAAATTAAGAGAAAATAAGATTTAAATAAATAATAAATTGTTTTTTTTATAATATTAAAAAATATCAAAGAGATTTATGTTCGACTCTTCTTATTTTTGAAAGTTTCTTTTGTAAAATAATTGAGTGATTATTTTTCTAAAAAATTGAATAAATTTATAAACTTCAGAATAAATAATTTATAACTTTATGAACCTTCTTTATATATATTCAAAATGGTAACAAATAAAAAGTTTTATGGGAATTTAAGTTAAATGCAGGTTTTTGAAAATGTTAAAACTTGATTTTTAAAACGACTGAATAAAATCAAAGAAAAGAAGATAAAATTTGAAAAGATTTGAAATAATCTATATATAAATTTAGGGAAAATAATATTTAAAATATTTTAATAAAAATAATTTAATTAAAAAAATAAAATTATTTAACATAAATTGAATGTCAAACTCTCAAAAAACCCCAGATTTCGATAAGGCCAATACAAATTTTTATGTAACTCCAATAAAGAAAAAAAAGATAGATTTCAATTATGAAAATTACAAAAATTTAGAAAAATATGAAGATAATAACCAAAATAATTTAATAAATGTAAATCAAATTTTAAATTTAAATTTAAATAAATAACAAATATCTCTATTAATGATAATTAGATTTCAAATAATCTCGATAACAGATATTTTGAACCTTTGAAAAAATCTGATTATGACATATCAAATTATGCTACTAAAAGATTTTTAGATAGCCCATTTCCTAATTTTTTATATCATTCACCAGCTAGTTTCAGAAATTATGTAAATAGTTATTCTAGAGAAAATATTAATGTTTTACATCTTATCAAAAAAAAGGCAAAAGAGAATGAAAATGAAAATACTAAAAATCTATTAAATGAATTTGAGAGAGAATTGATAGAAAAAGATTTTGAGAAAGAAGAAGGAGAAGAAAAAGAAAAATTGGAGACTCCTCTAAAAATCGGAAAAAATAAATTTCTTTATCCAAAATCAACAGAAAAAAGTAAGAATCATTTATTAAATAACTTTGATAAAAATTTTTTATTATTTAGAACAAAAAAAAATGTCTTCAAACGAAAAAATGATAAAAATGAAAATTTTGCAAGAAGATAAAGAGAATATAATCTATCAAGAATTAAATTTAAATGAAAACGATTCAAATTGCAATTCTAATTTAATTGCGAATATCAATAAAGGGATAATTAACCTCACAAAAATTAATGCTAATAGCAATCAAAATAGTCCAAATTTAAAAAATAATCATTTTGAAAATATGAATAATAATAATTTTAATATTTATTATAATAATACAAATAATATTGGAATAAATAATGTCAATAATTTATGCAATAGCAATAATCGTAATTACAATTATCAGATTAATTCTAATCTAACTTTAAAATCTAACTATTTTGAAAATCATAAAACACCTTTTAAAAATTTGATTAAAGATTTAAATAATATATCTAAGGATATGAATTTTTTAGTATTTAATTCGCAAAATCAAAAAAATGAAACAGTTGATATTTTATCTTTTCCAATTAATTTAACCAAAGACATTTCTAATAAAAGTAATAACGCTCCTGATTGCTGTAATATTTACAAAAATCCTTCAAATTCAAACATCAATAATTTATTAAATTTAAATATTGAAAATAACAATTGTTCTGAAAGCAGCTGCAATAGTAGTATAAGTATTTTAAGCAATACTAGTAAAAATTTTTATATAAATAATTCAAACAAGGAATTTAATTCAAATTCAATTAGAAACTCAATTAATAATAATTTTAGTAAAAGTAACAGCTCTAGTACCTTAATTTTAAAATCTAAAAATAAAAATAATAAAAATTTGGAAAATTCCAATAATGATAATTCAAATAACATAATTAATGATAAAATCAATTTCTATACTACGAATAATATCATAAATATTAAAAGTATTAACTCAATGAATCCTCAAAGTCCTGTAATAATAAAAAATAAAATAATTATAGTAGACAATAAAACAGAATCTGAGCAAAAAGACAAAAATAATTTAATCAATTTAAATAATTTATACAATTCATCAAACATTAATTCAAACATAAAATATGAAGTAAATGATTATTTTACTCCTTTTAAATCATCAAGTGCTAAAAAACGGATTTTTGAGTGTACAGATGAATTTACCAGCACATTAAATACTACCCAAAAGAAAAATAAAATTAAAAAAAGAATGAGAAAGTCGTCACATCAGTTGGATTACTTAATAGAGGCCTATAAAAACAATAAAAATTGGTCAAAAGAAATTATTTTTGAGACTGCAAAAATAACTGGTTTACAAGAAAATAAAGTATATAAATGGTTTTGGGATCAAAAAAATAAAGAACTTTTAGAAAAAAGACAAGGATGTATTTTTCAAGTTCAAAACTGTAATTTTAAAATCTGAAGTTTGGGATTATTTTTTTTTTAAAGGAGAAAAGAAATGATTATAATAAAACAAAAACAAAATTGAACTTGGCTTAATTTGATTTTATTTTTATGAATCTATTTATTATATATTATTTGAATGGTAACAATTAAAATTCTTAATAAAAAACTTATATATTAGTAGGATTCAATAATATCGAAATCAAAAAAATTTCTACATTAAATTATTAATTTTATTTTATTATTACATAAAATTAATTTTTGAATTTTACAATAAATGAAGTGCAATTCGTCAAAATTCTTAATATCAATTTTGATTTATATATATTCTTTAAGCATAACTAATTCTTCTAATCTCAATTTACACTCTAATTCTATTTTAGGTTCTTATAAAAATAAAATCTTCTCTATAAAAATTTGTTTCAGTAAAAATTTTTCGTTAATCAGAAATACAATAAATTGTAAAAGAATAGACTATGATCAATTTCTTTCTTTGAAGTTCAATAGGTTTAAACGAAAAAAATTACTCATAAAAATTGAAATTGATAATTCGATTTCTAATGATTTAATATGCAATAAGCTAGTAGGCTTGAAAAAAAAAATACCTTTATTAAATAGAATTAAATATAAATATAAAGAAAGAAATAAAGGAAAATTATGTGAAACAAAAATGATTAACAATAATTTTCATATTTTTTCCCAATTAAAGAATTTAAGATCAATTGTCCAAAATCTTGAGAAAAAATACGGAATTTTTTTTGATAAAATGTTGCAATTTAATTCTCTCGATAAAATTAATCTTTATTATTTTTATTATTTTATTAAAGGAATTGATTTCGAGATTATCAATTTTTTTGACTTTACAATTGTGAATTTAAAGAAAAATAATAATTATTTACTAAATATTTCAAAATTCAAATATTTCAAATATAAAATTCCGATGAAAAAGATTTATAAAAATCGAATAATAAATAAATGGGCTTTTACTCATGAAAATTTGTTATATAAACATAGGATGAATAAAAATAGAATTAAAAACATAAGACTTAAATATTTTAAAAATAATTCAAAAAGAAATATCCTAAAATATTTATATCAAGATTATTTCTCAAAAAAAGATCATTATCAAGTTTTTTATTTTAAAAAATTGATTGATGTTAACTTTAGAAGAAATTCCATTATTTTGAATTTTCCTTGGTTGAAGATTTTTTTAAAAAATGGATATATGAAAAATAAAACTAAAATCAACAAAGGCTTCAAATCTTTAATTGATAAAAATTATCTCAAACGATTTATTAAAAATAATTCACTAAAATTTTTGGAATATAAAAGTAATTATATTGGGTTAAATTCTGATGAAAGAAAATTACAGAAATCTTTTGTTAATTACGACTCCATATATTTACAAAAACAACAAAATTATAAAAATAGAAGTGATTATTTAGAAAAAATTCTAAATGAAAAAGTTCCTGCATCATCCGGAAACCTTAATAAAGGTATTTTTAAGAAAGCTAATTTTGAATTATATAAAGATAAAAATAACTTTATTTATAAACCTGAAAGTCTATAATGGTTCTTTATTAATTTTTTTTTTTTTTTATTTGAAAATTAATAATTATTTTTATCAAATTTTTTAACATAAAATATTCGATGAAATAATTAATTAATTCTTTTCGTTTACTTGTTATTTTATCTTGACAAGATTTATTATTATTTTTGATCTTCATAAATCATATTTAGTTTAAATATCGAAAGATTTTTTTCTAAGATATAAATATCATAATCAATTAGGTATAACAGATATTTGCTTATATCATCCTTGATTAAATCTCTCATTTTTTTAAAATCTTCTAAATTTTTCTGGGTGATAATATATGAGGGATTAAGATATTTATAAAATAATATATTAAAATAATTATTTGAATTTTTTCCTATGTTTTCGATGAATACTTTGAAGAATTTATCTTTCTTGATTTCTTTGCCTTCTTTTATATGCTCATTTCTAATAAATTTTAAAATATAATAAAGTTTTTCAAAATTTTCTGCATTCATTTTTTCTGGATCAATCTGTTTAATTTTTCTCCAAAAACTTTTCCGCTTAAAAAATTTTTAATTTCATTCAATTATTAAAATTAAAATTAATAGAAAATCAATAACAAATTAATAAAAAAGCACTCCAATTTACCTCTTTCCATCCGTTTATCGTAGCTGATTCATTATAAAGATTTTCTAATTCTAGAGGAAATAAGCCTATTGTTTTTTTGAGATTCATTCCTGTAATCAAAAAATATTTAGATTGATTAGAATAGAGGACCATAATGGCATATAATGCTCGTTTTTTGCTACTCTTAAAATTACATTGTGAATATTTTTTATTTTAATTTAATGAGATTATTTAGATTTTTAAATTTGTTCAATATTATATTATTTTTTTATTATTTTTTATCATAAAATTGAAATAATTACCTCATCTAAATAAGATATATTTTGATAAAAATCAATGGGATCGAATTTTTCTAAATACTTTTTATTAGGGAATGATTCTTTTTGTAATAATTCAATAAACGATTTAATATCATCTCTTTGAAGTAAATTTTCATCAATAAAACTCTTATTATAAAAATGAGATAATAAATCAATTAGACTATTTATGATATTTTTTTTTAAATCTGGTGTTGTGGACATCATCTTAAATAATACATCTAATGCTTTTCTTTTATATTTTATTTCAGAATTTTCATTAATTGTTCTATAAAATTGGAAATCATCCTTAGTGGTAATGGTATAATAATTACAGTTATTAATAATCGAATAAATAAAATTCTTTAAAGTCTCGTTTTTTAAAAATTTATTTTTTTCTGTTTCCAGGATATAAAGACATATTTCATAAAATTTTTCAGAGGTTAATTCTTTTAATTCATTATTAAATAAACAAAAAAATAAATCTCTTAATAAAACTAATTTTGCTTGAGTATTGTCTTTTAATGCAAATAAAACAGTTTTAAAATTTGGCAAATTATCTAAGCCATTTATTGAATTTTCTCTAGTATTTATAAATAAATTTTTATCAAATATTTGTCTCAAATAATTTTTATCATTTGCGTTTAATAATATGCTGATAATTTTTTCTGTTTTTTCGCTTGTTAAATTAAAAATGTTCTTTAATTTAGGTAGAATAATTATATTCAAATTTTTTGTTTTTCCTGATTCATAAATTATCATTAAATTAACTATTTCCATTAGATATAGGGAAGAAGAGTTGTTATAGTGTTTTTCAAGGACTAGAGGATGTTGAGTTAATTCCAATCTATAATTATATGAATTTTTTAGTTCATTTGATTTATCTCCTAAATTAGAATCTTTGTCTATTATCAATTCAAGTTTCTAAAATTAAATTAATTTTAATTTGAGGAAAGAAATTTTTCATTAAATTGAATAATCCTAAATATAAACATTTATTTTAAAATAACCCAAAAATTTAAAAATCTTTACTGTTTCTATTTTTATAACTCCTTTATTTTCTGTAAGAACTTCGAAAACTTTTCCCAATTTTAATTCCAAAAACTCATGTTTGTCTTTATTTTGGAACTTTAAATTATATAATTCTTTATAAATAATTTTCCTATCTAGTATAATTTTATTATTTGTTTGATGTATCCCAATATTAAGCATTTTCTTCAATAAATCTTTGAACTTTTCTTCATTAATATGATTAATGTATTCAAATATTGCAGATGTTTTAAATACTGAAATTTCATCAAAAAAATTAAAAGCTTCTTCAGTATTCTCAATTTTCATGTCTATTTTATGGGAATCAGGAGACATATCAATTTTATAAGCTCTATTTTTTAAATTCTTGAATATAAACTTCATATATTTTGTTTCATTAGTTTGTTCAAACTTGAATATTTTATTTACTTTTTCATTTGTTTGTTAATTTTTGGAAAAATTATTAAAAAATGGTTAAATTTTTAACGAGGATAAATTAAAAATAATACTGTTTTTTCTGATTGAACAACAAATAAATTTGTCAAAAAAAGAACAAGTCCTTCCAAGATAAAAGAATCATTCCACCATTTAATATTTATAAATTCATATATTATTGTAGAAAAACTAGAAATTTAATTTATTTCCTTGAAATTATTAAATAATTTAAATATAATTTACATTTGACTGATAATCAAAAAATTGAGATAATTTTTTTCAATAACATCATTATTTGGATTAAAGTTACTAATATCCATTATAATATTTCCATAACTACTCGAAATTTGTTTAATTAAATCTTTAAATATAAAAATTCCTAAATCTTCTTTTTTGGGCAAGAATCCAAAATAGCGATAAAACCATTCATATATAGTTTTAATTAATAATAAAACATCATTAATTTTTTCATATATAAGCCCTTTGATTTCATTTTCTATATTTTGTTCAATTGAAATATCAATTGTAAAGTCTTTGATTTTATATTGATTATCCTCAAATGTTTCAACTTGAAAATTTTTTATTTTTGAACATAAATTTTTTCTAATCATAAAAATTTGATTTGTATTCGCAATTATATTTTTTGATTGCTTAAAAAGTTTCAAATTTGTCTTCTGAATCTTAAAATCTTCTAAAATTTCCTTTTTTTCTTTATTAGAATAAAGTTCTAAATAATCTATATTATTCGTAACAAAATTTAATTCATATTCATTAGTAATTTCTTTTTTAATTGATAACTTTTCCTTAAGTTTTTTCTGTATATAGAAGAATTGAAATTCATTTATGAAGTTCGGTTGATCAAAACAGGGAAATATTTTATTCAAATTATATGGATCATTTGAACAAAACACAAAATCCTAAATCAAAAAATACTTTTAAAGTAAATTTTTTAAAATTCAATTAAATTTTAATTAAAAAAATTTTCAAATAATTAAAATTTGATATTTAATATCGTTTAAAAAATATTTAAATTACTTTAAAGATTTTATTTTTATTCTCTTCATTTTCTTGTTCAAGATACCAAAAGGGATTATTAATTTCTTTATTTCTAAATTCTTCTGAAAAATGACTTGAGAATTCTATTATTAATTTATTGTTTTTTTCCTTGAGTATTGTTTTATCAATATATATACAATTTTTTTCTTGATTTACAAAATTATCTTGAGTTTCTTTTTTAATAATATAATAATCTTTTTTGTTATTTAATTTTTGCGAATCTAAATAAATAGAAATTGTTTCTCCTTGATAATCTAATTTTAAAAATTTCTTCTCTTTAGGAAATTTTTCATGATCAAAATCAAAGAAGATAATTGCAGAACCATTTATAAAAAAGTAATCATTTTCATAATCAGAATTTGAAAAATCAAACAATATCTTATATCGAATATTTCTTAAACAATCTTTTCTTTCATTGAATTCTTCAAAAGTTAAAAAATTCGGAATTTTATTGCAATTTTCATCATTCTTATATGTATATTTTGTATAATGAGGATGTAAACTTAATAGAAATAAACTTAAATAAATTTTCTTTTTATTATTTGTGTAAAAATTTTTTAAATTTGTAATTCCGCTTCTCAAATAGTCTTTAATTCTGGAAAGCATTTTATTAAATAAATTTTTTTAGCAATAGAAAAAATAAATCTTTTAATAATTTTTTAAATTCGAAATATTTCAAAGTTTTTAAAGGAAAATCTAATAGTTTAAATAAATTTCCGCTTATACAATTGATCATAAAAAAAAGAAAAAAAACTAACATTTTATTGTTTTGAAATAATATGGTTTTAAAATGGAAATTTTTTTTGATTTTAATTAAATATCGATAAATTTTAACACAAAACTCAATATATATGAAAAAATAAATAAGCATTTATTGTTAATAATTTTTTTAAGTTTTTAGAAAAATTAATAAAATTTAAGTAAATATAGAAGTATAATAATATGAAAAAGAAAATTTTTGATCAATTGAATAAAATAAAGAATAAATTTGAAGATATCACAAACTCAACAAAAGATGAGGTAATTAAATAATTAATAAATTAAATCTCAGAGAGATATTTAAATGAATTTTTAGCTTAAAGATCCATTTTTAAAATAATTAGGATATAACGCCGAATCATGATTATATTATCAAATATTTCTCAGATAAAATAAATCTACCGATTAATAATGAAATTTTAGAAAATTTAAACTTTTATTACAAATCAACAAATAAAAACATATCAGATCTAATGAGAAATATAAACCTTAATTCAAATGAAAATTCAAATAATTCAAATTTAAATGAATATACCAATAGTTTGAGTTCGTTAAATAACAATAGCAACCCTATTAATCAAATTTTATTTGTAGCTGTAGTAGGCTTCCATCATAAAAAAGGTTCAATTGTTGAATACACATATCCAAATAAAGAAGATATTATAAAAACAAACTATGATTACTTGAAAAATTTAATTGATTTTGAAGCTTGTGAAATGAAAAATATTGAAGATGCGATGGAAGATATATTCAATCAACTGACTTTTTTTTGTTTACCTGATATGGTTCATATGAAAAATGATGATGCTCAGTTTTTTTTTATTCAGAATTATAAAAACATTCTATATGGGATTTCTTGTTATAAACAAGTAAAAACAAATTCTCTTGAATTGGATGACGAAAATACTAGGCAATGTGTGCAAAAGGCTGTTTGTATAGTTACTAAATTACCTCTATTTGGTCAAATGTATTCAAAACTAAGTACTACTGTTTCTGTTTTTTTCAATCAGAATTCTTTAAAAGATAAAAAAGTAAAAATTTTTACTCAAAAACTTTTGATGAGTTTTTTATTAACTAACTGCTTTTTTATATAGAGTCCTTATTAATAAAATAACTATAAATCTTTATTGGATATTTATTTTTAAGATAATTATAAATTTGATTGAAAATATTTTAATTTGTTGAAAATAAAACAAGATAATTGAGCAACTTTATACGAATTTGGATTCACTAAGCTATAGAAATATAAACATAAACGAAATTCTTATAAGTTTCTCTTTGAGAAAAATGTTAATGTTTTGCAAGGATAAAATTTTTCAAATTTTAAAATTTATCTTTTTGGAAAAAAAAATAATAGTTTATTCACAAATATCGAATAACGTTTGCAGTTTTATTTTATCGCTAATTTCATTAATACCGGGATCCTCAATTTTCAATCTTTGTGAGGGTAGTTCAATCAAAAATTATATGGTATTTAAATTTAAATCAATTTTTTTATATTAGAAAATATAATTTATTTTCAATGTTCAAATTAAATATTAAATTTTTTTCAATATTTTAAAAAAAATGAGACTAATATTATATAATTTAAGCGTTGTCTGACTGTAATGGGATTCCCTTTAAAATTTTATCATGCAGAATCGAAAATTTTTCCATTATTCACATTATTCGAGTTTTCTAAAATAGAAAAAGTTAAATCTTTTTTAATTGGTACAACTAATCAAATAATCCTAAACAATAATAAAATAAAATATGATTTAGTTATAAATCTTGATACGAATAAAATCACTTTTAATTCTGACATCCCAGAAAAAATATATAAAAATTCTAAAGAGGAAAAATGTATTATGAATTCAGTTATTTCGAAATTAAAAAACAATTTCAATGAAAAATGCGAAGATTGGTTAGTGAATATGCAGGACTATGATCCGAATTTCGAAGGAAGTGATGATTATATAAGAAACACTTTTAAAAATTATTTTTATAACATGGTTATCGATCTTAGTCTTACTAAGCAAATTATAAAAAATGCTTATTCAGGGGAAAATAATAAAGATTTATTACTCGAAAACTATAATGATACAAGTAAGATCAACTCTGAAGTATTATCTGATGATGATTCGGATCATGATAACAGTGAAATTAATGGATATAATAATGGAAACAATTCTGGTATTTATATTAATTTTTTTTCAATTTTTATCATAAATGATTTAGATATTTATTCCAAAAAAATCAAAATCTAATGTATAATTTTTAAGAAATTTTTATTTATTAATTTTGAATTATTATTTGAACCTTATATATTTAAATAATTTAAAATGATTTTTTTTTAATTACTTGTTTAAATTTGTTATGTTTTTAGATAATATAAGCAAAAAGAATAGAAAAGAAGTTGATAAAAAATTAAAAAAAACAATCAAAAAAGTCTTGGAAAGATATAATGTTTACTTCTTATGTGCATGGATGCAAACTCTCAATTTTAAAATATGGAATCAAGAACATGAAGAAAATATATGCTCTAGATCTTATTATATAAAATTGGCCAATAATGTTAATGTTTATTATGAAAATGGAGATATATATAATGGAACTCTATCAAAAGGAATAAAACATGGATTTGGAATTTTTAAAGAATTTTGCAATGGATTTATTTATAATGGAAATTGGATTAATGATATGGTATTTTAATCTTCAATTTTATTTGTCTATAATTATTGAGTTTTAATTTGATAATCTTAATTAAATAGAAAAATGGCAGTGGCTCTTATTCTTCTCCTGATAATAAATATATTTATGATGGTGAATGGAAAGATAATAAAAAACATGGACAAGGTCAGTTGATTGATAATTGCAAGAAATTTTCAGGAATTTTTAAAAAGTAATATAATTTTGATTATTTAAAGATTAATCATTCGCTTTTGTATTATATAATTTTTAAATTTTGATAAATTATTAAAAAGCCATTAATTTAACTTCTTTTATGGAAATAATTTTTGTAAAAAAATCTAAATATATTTTATTAGTGACTTATATCATGGTTCTGGAATATTATGTGATGGAGGAGGAAACATTTATGAAGGAGAATTCGTAAATTATTTAGTTTTTTAAATCTAAAAAATTACATTTAATATTTCTCTATATTTTTCTCATATCTTTTTCTATTAAAGAGCAAAGGATATTTTGAGGGAATGGGTCATTTTAAAAGCAATAATTCTTATTCATATATTGGACAATTTCACAAAAATAAATTTCATGGAAAGGTAAAATTTTCATAGATTTGTAGAAATTCTTTTTGAATAAATCTAATATAAATTTATTATTTATGATAAAGGGTCAATTAACTGAAGCAGATGGGACAATATATAATGGAAGTTTTATTGAAAATAAAAAGTCAGGTGAAGGATTTTTATTAATGCCTAATGGAGATCGCTATGAAGGAGAATTTCTATTAGATTTATTTAATGGTAAAGGAGTAATAATTTACGCAAATGGAAAGGAAGAACAAGGCCGTTGGAAAAATGGGATAAAATTAAATTCAGAAAACTAATTTTCTTATATGTAAAATGGAATAATTTTTTTTTAAGATTTTCATTTGTTAAAAATTGAATTTAACGAAAATTTGTAAAGTTTAACTATTTTAAATTATTGAAACAAAAATTTATTTTTTTAAAATTATTTTATATTCTCAAACTTTTATACGAAATCTTCAATATTTTATAATTAAGAGATTAATTATAGTTTATGTTTTAAAATAAAATTAATAATATATTTTTAATAATCTATATATAAAATTTAATCTTTATTCATTATTCTTGTGTTTCTTAAATTTGGTTATAAATTTCCTGAACTTTTTTTTAATTAATTATTCCTAAGTATGCCCCAAAATATAATAAAATTGAGTCTTATGCTGTTTTTCAACTTAAAAAGGTTTATATATCTATCAATTCATAATTATTTTCAATTTCAATATCAACATCATTTTTAAATTTATTTATAATATCTCTATCATTTTTTTGTTCATAAGAGGAATTATCATTATTTTTATTTATATGATAATCTTTTTCTTTTTCCTGAATTTTAGAAGAAGAATTAAGAACATTGTTATCTGAATTCATTGATTGATCAATTTCTTTTTTGAATTCTTCATTTTTTTTTTCAATTTCCGAGCATTCTTTTAAATATTTCACTGAATTAGTTGTAGAATTTTTCATAATTACAATTCCATCAGATTTATCAGAATGAAAATTTTTTCTCAACAAAAAATTTTCTTTTAATGATTTTATAAAATAGTCTTTATTTTGTTCAAATTTTATTCCTTGATGATTATTTAAGCATTTTAAGATACAATTCTTATTATTATTCTTCAATTCTTCTAAGCAATTCAAACAGTAAACATGCATACATTTCAAAAAGACTATATTATCTATAATATATTGTTTACACATAAAACATTTAGAATTTTTTATTTCTTGAGAATTTTCCAATTCTAATTTTAAAATTTCGTATTTGTGTTTTTGAGCATAATAAATTGAAAAATTTTTTTCTAAAATTTCTATTTGTTCTTTTGGTAAAAAAATTTCATTTAAATTGATATCTATATTATGCTTATAAGGGCATATTTCAAAATAAGGACATTCACCTTTTTCTTTTTCTATATAGCATTCATATAATTTTCTAAAATTTCTCTTGTCATAAAATAACTCATTTTTTGTGTGAAAAAATTCACAACTATCACCATTTGGACACTTTTTAGGATCAATCCATTTTCCATCAATAAATGTTTTATCGCAAGGTAAATTATTTTGAATTATAAAGTCTTTACAATCTCTTCTTCTCTCTAATAAATTATGATATTTGAAACATTCTTTTTTATTTAAACACAAGTTTTTCAATTGGCATTGCTCTGTTTTAATTTTTTCTAATTGTTCATACATCTTCATTATATTTGTATTTTTATTCCTTGTGTTAGAAAATGATAATATAGTTTCATCACTTAGATTGTTGTCTTTTGAATTATTATATTGATTCTCATTTTTCAAATTTCTTGAATTTTCATTATCAAAATGATCTTCCAAATTGTTTAAATTTAAATCATTTATAAATTTTAATCGTGAATTATATTTTTCATTAATTTTGTCAGCAAAGAATTTTTCTAATATTTGGAAATCTTTAGAGGATTTTTGATACAAAATAACAAGTTCATCCTCTAAGCATACATCTCTATGAACCTTTTCACAATTTAAAAAATTACATTTATTTTGTTTGCAATATCTTGTTTTGTATTTCAGCATATGATAATTAATTTCATTTTGATTATGAGAAAATAAGCAATTTTTATAAATTAGAATTTCAAATTCCATAAAATCCTCCAATGTGAATTGTTTAAACTTCTCTTTTATTAAATTCTTATTTTTAGAGTGAGAAATGTTGGCTTTAAATGTCATGAATTCTTCATTTGAGAAAAGATGCGAAAAAAAGCTTTTTTTAACAAAGTTATTAATTTTATTGCAAAACCCATTACAATCCAGAGGAATATAAGAAAAGCGTTGATTAAATTTTGTTAAATTTCTTCGCAATTGAAATTTTCCTTCAAAAAATTTTTTAACAAAACATAAATCTACAATACCAGATTTTTCTTCAATTTTTATATTTTTATTAATTTCAAAATTTTCATTAAATTTAATACAATTTAAAGATTTGTTACTAATAAATGACTTATCATTAGAACGTTTATTTTTATTATCTGTCGCATCATTAACATTATTTGTTTTCAAATTATTTTTTTGATTTTTTTGAGCTTCTTCTAAATATAAATCATCTATTTCGAAAATCATAAAATTGAAGTATTTTTCTTTGAATTTTTGATTGAAATACTTTTCATCAATTTTTTCTTTTATTGAAATTTTATTATCAAAATTAAAACTACTAAAATAATTCAAATTATCGAAAATTTTATCCCATAGAATTACATAATTTATGATTTCTTCAGGGCTATTATTCATAGCAAAACTTTCAGAAATTATGTTATTTAAAACATTTCGATGAAATTTGTAGCTCAAATTATTTTTGAAAATATTTAGAATGTCTGTGTCTTCACCAAAAAAATGGTCTCTTTTTACTGATTTTTCTTGTAGTATATTTTTCATCCGATGATTTACTAATAATTTATGAAAAGAATTTAAAGCATTTAATTCTTCTAAAAAAATTTTTTCAAAAAAAAATTTTTTTAGATTCTCAGATTTTATAAAGCCGCAAAGATGCTTATATTTATCTTTAATTCTCTCTTCCATGAAGTCATCAAGCATTTTTTTTTTTTAAAAATTACTTAAATCTAATACTAAAAATTTATTGTGTTGAAATAGAAATAATATAATTGGTGAATTATTTTGATTTTTTACATTTTAATAATCTTTTATTTATTTATGGAGAATTTGGATTTTATAAAAAGTTGATATTTAAATATTTTAAAAATTATAAAAATTGGCCAGCTCTTTGAAAAATGGGGATTGGGGATTGGGGATTGGGGATTGGGGATTGGGGATTGGG
>Ga0194116_10003977_pt1 | contig 17328 bp, 22 predicted proteins | sample TA2MahsurfametaG_4_FD_148617 | JGI IMG/M metagenome (GOLD analysis project Ga0194116, IMG submission 148617) | Freshwater microbial communities from Lake Tanganyika, Tanzania - TA2015008 Mahale S9 surface | ecosystem: Environmental > Aquatic > Freshwater > Lake | place: Tanzania: Lake...
ATTATTTATGTTATTTTATTCAGGACCAATCATAACATAATATGAATCAGTTTTTTTGTCATATTCTAAACCACAAAAATCTGGAGTACACGTATCAGTAAATGCATTATAATTAGTGAGTTTTTTAAAGTTTCCATCATAATAATTAATAACTTCATCTTTCCATTCATCCATTTCATAAAAAATATCATCAAGTTTTGACAAATCCATTGACTCTTTATAAAAATAATATATAATTGATAATAATTTTTCCACAGTTATATTTTCATTATATTCTCTTGTTACATAATATTTGAAATTGTCATTCACTAGAAATGATATGCGAATGTTTTTATTTTTATTTTTTTCTATAGCAATTGAATTTAATTCTTCTTTTGTCAAGTTTAGTCCTGTACTTTTACGAACACAAGTTTTAGGCTTTGAGTTTATATACCATTCAATATCAGAAAGTAAATCCATTATACATATATATCAATTTTTTAAATGGTATTGATAAATATTTTATAAGTATATAATATAAAATTAGTTATTAGAACTGTTATTTTTCATATTTTATGTATTCTTGTATTTGCTTTGATATACTCAAATATTTCAGAAGAATTTCATGTTACAGAGGAACACAGAAAAGGTTTTATTGATTTTCTATTATTAAGTACAACAATACAAGCTGGTGTAGGTATATCTGAATTATATCCACTATCATATTCCAGTAAAATTGTAGTTATAATACAACAAATGATGATGTTATTTACTCATGTTATTACACTCTACATATTTACACTATAAAAATGATTTAAATACTTATCAGTTAAGATTATTAATGGAGCTTATAAATAAAAAATACATATTATTAAACAAAATCAGTTCTGGATGTTTTGGTTCCATTTACAAAGGACAAAATATAAGAACAAAAGAGTACGTTGCTATAAAAATAGAATATATTAAAGATGATTTGAAACTTTTAAAAAATGAGTCGAAAATTTATCAATATTTAAATGGGTGTGAATGTATTCCAAATGTTAAATGGTTTGGTAAAGATGAACATAACTATTATATGGTAATAAATTTGTTAGGCAATTCGTTACAAGATTTAATTAATAAAATTAGAATTTTCTCTCTAGCTCTTACTTTAAAGATTGGAATTAAAGTTCTTACAATCCTTAAAACAATACACGATAAAGGATTAGTTCATAGAGATATAAAACCAGACAATTTTTTATTTGGTTTAAATCAGATAAATAATATATATTTAATTGATTTTGGTTTTTGTAAATCATATATTGATAATGGACGACATAATAAAATAAAAAAAATGCATCATATGATAGGAAGTAAGAATTATGCTAGTATTTCTTCACATCAATGTTATGATTTAAGTAGAAAAGATGATTTAGAGTCTCTTAGTTATATGTTAATTTATTTTAATACAGGGATTTTACCATGGAATAATACGTCAAACGAAGAAACGATAATAAAGTTAAAAAATGACATATTAAAAGATAATATTTATCCATCAGTTTTACTAGATTTTTTAAAATATTCAAGAAATTTGGAATATGAAGAAACTCCTAATTATTATTTAGTTATTGATAATTTTAAAAGAGAATTAGAATTATTAATTAAGTAAAAAGATTTAAAAATAAATCACTTAATGAATAAAATGTCGAATCGTTATGATAAAATGGATGAATATATTGCTTCAGTGTTTAATGTATTTCAAATTGTAAATAGAAAAGCTAAACAACAACAAGATAAAAGGTTTAAAATGATAGGATTAACAATTTATAATTATGTAATATATATGGCATATGAATATGATATTGATTTAAAAGAAATTGCAGAACCAGAATTTATAAATTTAATTCCTATTTTTGAATATGTAGCAGCGAATAATATAGAATTATTAGATTTTTCAAATATAAATATGAATGACATTGATATAACAAAAAAAGAAGATTTAGAGAGATTTGTGTTGTCGCATGTTTATTATATAACTCAAGGAACAAATAATATTTAAATTAGAAAAAGATATAAAGATAAGCTATTATTAATTAGTATAATAGAATGTCATCTTATAGAAACGTTGTTACACCTTCTGATAGAACAGAACACTTACTTGGACGTGTGAAGTGGTTTAATAATAAAGCTGGTTATGGATTTGTTACTGTTACTGACGGAGCTCGTTCAGGAAGCGATGTGTTTGTTCATCATACTGCTATTAATGTTGAAAATCAACAATATAAGTACTTAGTTCAAGGAGAGTATGTTGAATTTGATTTGATTAAGGTTGAATCAGATAAGCATGAATGGCAGGCTTCGCAGGTTGCAGGTATTAAAGGCGGAAAATTGATGTGCGAAACTAGACACGATTTGAAGATTGCTAGAAATGAGTATAAGGCCACTAAGAGCGGTGATGAAACACCTGTGGCACCAAGACAAAAGGTTGTGGAACAAAGACAAAAGGTTGTGGAACAAAGACAAAAGGTTGTGGAACAAAGACAAAAGAACTCTCAAAGAAAGAATAGCGCTCAAAAAGTTTCACCAGGTAATACTAAGGAATGGACATTAGTTGGTGATAAGGGAAAACCACAAACTAGACAGCCGCGTCAGCAAGTTAAGAAAACAAGTGGTTCAACAATTGTCACTATTCAATCTAAGTAAATAGTTTAGCGTATAAATTTTAAAAATTAAATTTTCATATTATTAAATTTTAAAAAACTTATTTATCGTATTAATATATAATATGGGTAATGATATTAATGACACTAAACTTGTTGGTGGGAAAAAAAAAAATGGCCACAAATCTAATTGCTCTTGTCATATTTGTGAAAATATGAAAAATAAAGCTAAGCGAGGCGGTTATCAAGAAGAAGAAGAAAAAGCAAAAGAATATATGATGGGCGGTTCTAAGAAAAAAAATGGACATAGAAAAGCATGTAAATGTCCAATTTGCAAGAATATGAAAAACTTTAAGAAAAGAGAGAGAGAAAAATCTAACAAAACTAAAAAGAGAAGAGATAACGAAGAAGAAGACGAAGAAGAAGACGAAGAAGAAGACGAAGAAGACGAAGAAGACGAAAATAGTGATAGTGGTTCTGATAGTTCATCAGAAGAACACGATAAAGATGAAAAGAAAAGAAGAGGTAATGGCCATAAACCAAATTGCAAATGTCCTATTTATAAAAATATGCGTAAAAAGAAAGGCGGACAAGAACCAGATATTGAAAACCAAATAATCAAATCAAATGAAACGCCTGCGTCTGAAGACGATTATGATGCGTTGGATGCCGCTGAAAGAGGTGAGGCTGGACAGAATGTTGTTGGTGGAACTCGTAGAAGACGTAGAGGTGGTAAAAAGAAATGGAATTGTAATACTCAGCGTAATAAAACAAGAAAAACTAGAAGGAGACGTTAATAAATAATATTTAATTAAAATCAATTTAAATATTACTTGATAATTTAATTATAATGAGTAAAAAGGAAACAAATTATACGCAATTAAATGATGAAATTTTTGAACAATTCGAGCAGTTAGTTTCGCAATTAAATCAAACAAAGTCGCAAATCGCTGGAATACAACAAAATATTAAACAACTAGAAAAAACAGTTAAAAAACAAATGAAGGGACTTAAAAAGGAAGTCATAAAGACAAAGAGTAAAAGTGCTAGACAGCCTTCAGGTTTTGCTAAACCAACTAAGATAACAAAGGAATTATGTGATTTCATGAATAAATCAGAAGGAAGTGAAATTGCTAGAACAGAAGTAACACGCGCATTAGTAGCTTATATTAAAGAAAATAAGTTGGAAAATACATCAAACTCTAAAATTATATCACCAGATGATAAGCTTAAGGTTTTATTGGGATTAGATGAAAGCCAAGAATTGACTTATTTTAATATTCAAAAGTACATGAATAAGCATTTTGTTAAGAATACTGAAGCTCAAATAAATTAAAAATAAAAATTGAAATAAAATAATTATTATAATAGAAATTATAATACTTATTAACAATGTGTGATATCAAGTCTGAAATCAAACAATTAAATACAGAAATTATTTTTGCGCATGATTCTCATTATGATATTTCACAAACTGGTCTAATTAAGCCAAATGAATCCCCGAATGGAAATATTATTTATCACTTATATTCAACTGGCGAAATTACCTTCCAAAAAGGAGGAAGTGCTTATATGCAGCGCAGCGAATTCACGTTGCTAAGTGATATACGAAACTATCATGATTTAGGTCTTAAATTTCCTAAGAGAGCAGATGACGGGTCTACTTATGCTATTTTGACAGAAGAAGAGTGTAACAAATTTAGAGAACAAATGTGTGAATTAATTAAAAAAGTAACTTAGGATATTGCAGAAATATAAATTTATTTATACGTAACATTAATACTAAATTGATTTGATTTAAATTTGTTGTGTTGATTAATTCCTAATTTGATTTTATTATTAATTTCTTTTATTTTTTCATTTTTAACTTCATTAATAACTTCTCTATGAATAATTTTCTCAAATTTTTTCTCTCCAGCTTTGGCTCTAAAATAAATTTCTTTGCGCTTATGAGAGCAATATGTGCAAAAACAACCATTGTCAATATAATGATTCATGTCAATATCATTTATATATTGATTTTCTAAGCATAAATTCATATAAAAATCAAATTCTGTATTAGTATAATGTACAAATTCAGCAGTAGTTTTAGTATATAAATAATTTAGATACTGGTTTCTCTCTAGTTCATTATAATAAAAGTTGAAATATTTATCATTTTTTATAATTTCAACATAATTTATAGGTATTTTATATTCTGCTTTAAATTTATTATACAATAACCCTATACCTTTATCTTCAGTTTTATAGTCATGAATTATAACAATATCTGATTGGAATATGTTCGAGAGAATTGAGCTCCATAGTTGAGTATCACATAACCGAAGTTTAATATATCTAATATTATCAACTTGTTGGATAGTGTATTTTTTTTTAAAATCAAATGGAACAGGATTATCAATTTCATATTTATCAAAATAATGGTCACCATTTTCAATATGTGGAAATAATTTATTAAACCTGTCACTTATTCTTTTAATAGAATACTTACTAATATTTTCAGAAGTGTTATTAAAATGATACGGTGATATCTTTTCAAAGAATTCAGACATTTTTCTCTCAAGCGGTGTTCTATAAACATCAATAACATAAATATTTTTCTCTTGGTTAGAGAGAAAATGAATAATATCATTTATTTTAACACCATTTATACCTGTTAACACACTCAACATAACTTCATCATGAATATGTATTGTATTATAAGTTTTTCCAAGTGAAACTCTTAAAGATGTTACTAATGTTGTTGACCCAACTTTTGGAGGTGTATATATAAATATATAATTGTTTGTTGATGTATTAAATAATTTATTAATAGTGTCAGATATATTAGTCTCATTCATATAATAATATCATTAAATTAAAATATAAAATTAAATTTATATTTTTTGTATGGAATCTATTTATGCCATTGATTCGAAAAATGGATTATCTAAAGACGGAATTATACCTTGGCATTCAAAAAAAGATTTAAAATTTTTTGCTAATAAAACAAAAAATAATGTTGTAATAATGGGTAAGAATACATATTTCTCTCTACCTGAAAATGTAAGACCTTTAAACAACCGATTGAATATTGTTCTGACAAGTAATCCGGAGCAAGTTATGCACTTAAGTGATGGAATAAAAAATCTTATATTCACAAACAATGATACAATTTATAATATAATTCTTAATGATAGAGAGAAATATATAACAATGCATCCATATTTAAGTAGTGATTTCAAAATATACTTTATTGGTGGAAAAACAATTTATGAGAAATATATTCCATTATGCGAAAAGGTTTGGGTTACACAAATAAAAAACGATTATTCGTGTGACTTAGATTTAAATTATGATTTCTTAAAACAATTTAAAGAACCGAAAATTATAGAAGAAGATGAAGAATTGAAAATATTGCTGTATGAAAAAAGAGTGTCAGCAGAAAGCCTCCTCTTTTAAGTAATTAATTACAAATTACAAATTACAAATTACAAATTACAAATACTAAATAATCTTCGTCTAGGTCTACTTCTTCGTCTAGGTCTACTTCTTCGTCTAGCTACCTTCTTCGTCTAGGTCTACTTCTTCGTCTACATAATCTTCATCTCCAATTTCGTTGGCTTGAGATAGAGAATACTTCTTCCAAATATACTTGACTTTGCCGTTTTCGAACCATCTTTTTGCAATATGAATTGTGCCTATATCATCTTCGCTCATGTCCATTCCAGCATAATTGACACGAGCTACATTACGTTTGACTCTATGATTATCTACTAATTTTGTCAAATATTGCTTCAATTCAACCTTTTCTTTAGTGCTAAGTTCCGAATGTTTCTTACTCCATTTAGATTTAGGCTCTTTATCGTCGTCTTCATCTTCTTCAAACTCGTAATCAGAATCATTGTTTCGTGATAAATCTGCCCAAATATTAGTAATTCCATCATATTCGCTCTCAGGTTCAATTGTATCCATTCCAGTATAATTGACACGCTTGATATTGCGGAGTGTTCTCTTTGCTTCTAATTGTTTGATTTCTTTCTTAGTTTTAATTGTCAAACTGCAGCTAGGTCCAGTATAGTTTTGGATAAAATTACTAGCCATGTTTCTAGTACAATCAAGTTGTTTAATAAATTTATCTACCAATTTTTCGTCAACTTCGTGCCAAATTCCAAGACGATAATCTTTTTTAAATTCGGTAGTTTTACTAAATATCGTACAAACAAATTTTATCCATCTGCGTTGGGTTTCGACAGCAAGAAACAATGGTAGTTCGTTATTAATTTTTTCAAATATTTCTAGCGCGATTATTATTTTATTTTGCTTACCTATGGATGTTTCAAATTGTTCCAATAACGATTTAAATGATTGAATAAAATCATTACTGGTTTTAACAAAGGAAGATGTATTAATAGCCGACATTTTCAAACTCAGGGTTGTTTGTGCGTGACGCTTGAACTGATTTATATTTTATCATTTTAAAAGATTTCAATTTTTTAAATTTAAATAAATTATAAATAAAACTGCTTAAAGAAAAAAAGGCATCAACTTGCCTTTAATTAATTAAAGTTACAATATACAATTCTTACAATCTACTTCTTATGAACTACATATTTACGCTTATATTTCTTATCAAGTATGTTGTTGCGAAGAGTTTCATATTCATCTTCATTATCATGGTCATTTTGGTCTTCATCTTCGTTGAAATGTCTTTCATAAACGTCTCTATCTAATAAACTTACAATTTCCATTTCTTCCCAGCGGGCTATTTTTTGCTCCAGACGGCTCTTTTCCGCAGTTACTTTTACTAAGTCACTTTTTAGTTTAAGTATAATCTTGATGCAATCTTCTTTACTAAAAGAATTGAAGTCAATAACCGATTTTAATTCTTGATTTGAACGGGACATTTTAAATTTGATGCGTTTAAGCGTATTGCATTTAGTTTATTTTCTAAAAGCATTTCAATTTTTTATTTATAAATTGTATCTAGTAACAACTGAAAATCTATAAATAATAGTAAGAGGGTATCAAAAAAGGGCTAAACCCTTTACACATAATTAATAATTACAATTAAACAAAATCTACCATTGTTTTACTCTTCTGCTAGGACATAAAATTCTATCTAAACTACTTAACAACTCGTCTTAATAATTGATCCTTCAATTCTTTGAATTCTTCTTATCCAAAACATTTTTAACCTGAACCATTTCATTTTTTATTTGTTTATCTATTATTTCAAGTATTTTTATTTCATTATAATCGCATTCGTGTGTCAATAAATTAATTAATTTTAAAATATTATCTTTATCTTCTTCGGTGAAATCTAAATTGTTGTTTTTTATTTTATCTATGATTTTGTAATAAATATTATATTTATGAGGTTCAATTGGTAAACAACTAAAATAATAATGCCACATGCCTTCTAAAGTTTTAAAATATTGCGAATTCATTTTGTAAATTTATTCGAAGATATGAACACAATGTGTTGGTCGTACAACTCATAAATAAGAATAAAAGTATTTCAATTTTAAATAAAGCGACACTAAATGGTGAGAACTGAAAATTTATAAGAGGTGTAATATAGGTAAAAAATATGAGGTGAGTATAGGAGGCATGAGTTCCCTGAAAAAATATAAATTTTCAGTTAACAAAGATTGTAGGTAAAAGTAAAAAAAATTGAAATACTTTTGTTGGTAAAGATGAAGAGCACAACCGCCTAGGCAACCGTATCAAGTTTCAAAAGAAATGTCCGCAATGTCCGCAATTAGTTTTAATGCTTCAGTCTTTGTGTCAGACCAATTGAACCGTCAATTGGTGAATATGGCTCAAGATTTGGCTTACCGTTGTGTAGATGCTTGTGCAGAACGCTATGGTTTCGATGCCGAGGAAGCTCATCGCTTCTTAGGTCTCGCAATGGTGAAAGTGGAACGCAAAGCACCTATTAAGGAAAAGAGCACAAAGGCCGCTAAGGTATCAGTACCAAAAGCAGCATTTCCTCTTCCTTATAACGGTGAGTTAAACGATGCTTGCTGCTACGCATTACGCCAGAATAATGGGTTATATACTCAATGCACAGGCGTTCGCAAAGGAGAAAATCAATTCTGTAAGAGTTGTGCTTCTGCAATGCAAAAGAGGGGTGATGAAGTGCCAGAATATGGCACTATTCAACAACGTAAAGCAGTAGATATCTTTGAGTATGTTGATCCAAAGGGTCGTAAGCCAATTGCATACACAAAGATTATGAAGAAGCATAATTTAACGGAAGATAAAGTCCTCGAAGAGGCGGGTAAGTTTGGTATAATTATTAATAAAAAACATTTTGTAGCACCAACAGAGGAAACAAAACGTGGTCGTCCAAAGGCAGTGAAGGAGCCAAAGGTAAAGGGCGTAAAGGGACGTCCTAAGAAGGAAAAGAAGGTTCTTATGATTGAAGGGGAAGATGAAGACTTGTTCGCAAGTCTCGTCTGTGAATTAAGTGAAGCAAGTGAAGAAGATATTGTAATCGCGCCTAAGAAGAAATCAGGTAAGTCTGATGCGGAAAAGGAAGAGAAGGAAGCAAAGCGACTAGCTGCTGAGAAAGCGAAAACAGAAAAGGAGGCCAAATTGGCTGCTGAAAAAGCAGAAAAGGAAGCAAAGAAGGAGGCCGAACGCTTAGCTCGCGAGGAGAAGAAGAAGGCTGAGGAAGAAGCAAAGCGTCTTAAGGAAGAGCAACGCTTAAAGGAGAAGGCTGAGAAGGAAGCGAAATTAGCAGCTGAGAAGGAAGCGAAATTAGCAGCTGAGAAAGCCGCTAAGGAATCGACCAAAACTAAGAAGTCATCCAAGAAACCCGATGAACCAGAGCCTCAAGTAGACGAAGAACCAGATGTCGTCAAGAAAATCGAGTTTGAAGGTAAGAAATATTTGAAGTCAAAGAAGACTGGCATTATCTACGACTACAATGATTATATCAATAATGGTGAACAAGTGATAGTCGGCAAGTGGAACGAAAAAACAAACAAGATAGACTTTACAATTGAAGAAGAAGAAGAAGAAGAAGAAGAAGATTATAATATGTAAGTAGTTAAGTAGTTAAGTAGTTAAGTAGTTAATTAATTGTAACATATAAAAAAGTGGTTTCACTTTTTTTCTCTCCATAAACCTGCTGACTGCTGCTGCTCTTACCACATATAAAAAAAGACATTTTAAATTACAAGAGTTTTTAAAAATACACGCTACATTTTAACCGCTAATTTAACCGCTAAATTGCCGGCTACATTGTTGACTACATTTAACCGCTAAATTGCTGGCTACATTGTTGACTACATTTAACCGCTAATTTAACCGCTAAATTGCCAGCTGCATTTGTTGACTACATTTAACCTCTAATTTAACCGCTAAATTGCCGGCTACATTGTTGACTACATTTAACCGCTAAATTGCCGGCTACATTTAACCTCTAATTTAACCGCTAAATTGCCTGCTGCCTGCTGCTGCTCAGACATTGCACACGCCTTGAATTATTTTTTTTAACTTATATTTATTAAACCACTCTTCTTAAGCAAATATATAAATTTGCGTAAAACTACGTCGTGAAAGATCAACTGTATCACAATCTGAAACGATGTCTGTTTCTGTATCAGTATCTGAATCATCAAACGGCACAATACGAGGCAAATTATTATTTTTCATTCTCAAAATATCGCTGAATTTTTTTTCAATATACTTAACAATTATCAATAACATTCTATTGGTGTAAGATTTATAGTTTTAAATACTTTTCAATTTTATTTATTATTATTTTTTTATAAAATTGATATCTTATTTTCTACTAGTTGTAAATTATTCTCTCTAATAAAATGTTTCCAAGACCTCAAAATTATAGAAATTATACAATTACAAATGAAAATGATGAACAACATATAGCAAATGGCAGATGCCCTAATTATGCTTTGTCTTGGTCATCTAATTCTCTTTATTGGCCTTCTGGACATAATTATTTTATTGGCAATGGCTCAGAAATACTTGATGACACTAAAGAATTGAGAGAAATTTTAAGTCAACGCTTTGTATATGGCGTTTCTACTAAACATATTATATTTTGCGACCTTGATGGTGTGCTTGCTGATTTTGAACAAGGCGTTTTTAATAAATTTAAAAAAAATGTAAACGATTTGACACCACGTTGGATGTGGTGTTTAATAAATAAATCACATGATTTCTTTGAAACACTACATTGGATGCCTAAAGGTAGAGAATTATGGGCACAAATTGAAAAATATAATCCAATCATTTTAACTGGTGTACCTCGCGGAAACTCAACCGCAATAGAACAAAAAATAAAATGGTGCCAGAGAGAATTAGGACATAATATTCAAGTCATAACATGTGCCACAAAAGATAAACATAATTATTGCTTAAATGATTCTATACTCATTGATGACCGCACTGATAACTTAAATGCTTGGAATGGTAAAGGCGGCAAATTTATTCTCTATGATGAAGAAGACTTGGTTTCCATCGTAGAGAGAATTAGCCAACATATGGCATAAATTTGGTACACTAGTGTAACATATAAATTTATTTAATAGTAGTTATTTTAGAAATATTTCTTATTATTTTTTCTTTTTTATCATCGTCTGTTGTCATTACTTCTATAACCATCTTATCATATTTATCTGATACTTTTGAAGATGAATTTTTATATTCTGGATATTTCTCTCGAAATGATGGAAGAAGTCTTATATTTTTGTCTGCTATTTTGGTTATTGCCTTCTTCAACTTACTTTTCTTTTCATCTTCTTTATTCCATTCTCCTTCATCTTTTATATACATGGTTTCTCGCTTTTTGTCTGTACAATGTATAGGTCTTACATTTTCATCTAAGTTATTTAAGTTTTTCACTATTATTTTTGAAATACCTTCTACATATCCTAGTTCACCTACGTCTATCAAATCACTTAGCTGTAACTTTATGGAGTCTACAAAGTCTGTTATGTTCATAGCATTTTTACATGTTTCATTTAAAAAGAAATTAAGATTAAATGCTTTGTTATGAGAATTGGTGTGTGTATTAGTAGTATTATTATTATTTGTATTATTAGTATTAACGCCATTCTCTAAAACTTTTATAACCAAATTTTTTAATTCACTATTGTCTTTAATTAACATCATAATGAGGTCTTTATCTGTTGGTTTATCTTTATCAGGTTTAGTAAGCGATTTAGTAGCCTCTATACATTTTTTTTTATGTGCATAAAGACTAGATGAATGCTTATATATTTTTCCACAATCACATGTATATGATTTGTCAGTTTGGAACTTTTCAGATGTAGGATTTTGTAGGAACTTGTGCTTATCGGTTTCTAAATGGCGATCATATTGACTTTTGCGAGACGATGAATAGTTACAACATTCGCAAACAAATAATCCGGAACTTTTCTGTGTAGGAACCATTCCTATATATATCCTATATAAAAAAGTTCCTAAATACTTTTCGCCAAAAAATATAAAATTTTACAATCACAAAATATTTTTTTCTGGTTTAAACTGAGACCATAAAAATTCAATGTCGTGTAGAAAATTTTCGTCAGTAAGGACATTTTCGGCTACCCAATTTTGGACATTTATTTTTGTCCATTTTGAGAAAGCCAAAAAACTTTTCATTTTTCAGAAACTTCTTTTTTATATAATAAATTGAAAAAACAACTTAAAGCCGACACGAAGATAAAAGTATTTTAAAAAAATGATATAAAATGGCCTACAAAATGAAGGCATAAATATTCAACAAAATGGGAGGCAAATCATCGCGCGAATATTATGCCGAGGAGCAGTCAAAAAGGACATGAAAAAAAAACACACAATTAATATTAAATATTACATAACAAACCTACAATTCTACTTATTCTATTCTAACCATGTTTTATCTTCATCTTCATATGAGTATGTTTGTGGATAACTGTCTTCTTCATTTTCGTCTTCATCTTCGCTATCAGACCAGTCAGCCCAACTTTTCATTTGAATTGGTTTTGGCTTTGTTTCAGGAACTTTCTCAATAACAACCTTTGGCACATTAACAATAACAGACTTGATTACTGGCTTTGCGACAATAGCTGCCCATCCAGTGACACTTACTTCAACTTGCTTTGCTGGTTCACATAGCGATGGGAATTCCTCAATAACATTACTTACCTTTTCTTCGTTTTCTTCTTCGGATTCACTATCTTCATATAGTGCTGCGAAACCAATCAATTGCTTTTTCTTGACTGTTTGCTTCTGAGTTACGGCCAGAGAACTAATTATTGCTCCATTTTGTCTGCGTTCAGCCCTTTCTTTTTCCTTATTATTCTTAGCTAATACCTGACAAAACTTGGCAGTATGACCAAGTTTGTAGCAATAGCGACATTCTGTATTCAATAAAGTAGGACAAGTTGTCTTTCCAGCGAGGTCTTTCACCCAGTGGCTAGTATACTCGTTCTTAGGCTTGCCTGCATCACAGCAGACCTTGCAGTATGGCTTCTTAACAATCACGTTTGACATCTTTGCGACTATGTTGATGAGTTAGTAGTGACTTCATTTTTATAATGAATAAGTATTTCAATTTTTAATATTTTAGCTTTAAAATATAATAACTGAAAATCTATAAATATACACAACACAATAAGAGATGAAATAAAAAACACAATTAATATTAAATATTACTATATAATTATATTCTACAGCCTCTACGTAATAAATTTACAATAAAATTCACGTATTTGATAACAAAATTCATAATCATTTACACACCTTTTCACATTTCAAATGCCGATTTTCATAGATTTTTTTTATGATTTCATCAACCATGGTTTCACCATAACTTTCAAGTATGTTTGTAATTTTTTGTATTTCTTTTTCTTTACTAATTATTTTATTGCTATGAACTCCATCACATTTCCTTCCGCAAATATCACAATGTTCTTCTATTTTCATTTTATAATATATGATTAATTGTTTTTATATTACTTACAATCGATGTTTGAAATGTTAAAATGTGTAAAAGATTTCAATTTATTTTTTTAAAGAAAAAAAGATATTGGTCAAAGCAGACAAAACGCCTTGCATTGTGCCTCACTTTTATAAATTTCTTAATTAATTACAAATTTTTTATTCAACTAAAATTTCACTGGCTACAATACGCTTACTTGCTTGAACATCATTGACATATTTATCAATAGTTCTAGTAATATCTTCATCTTCATTGGGTACAAAAGAACGCATTTCGAAGCGCTGAACATAGACAGGTTTGGTCTGTCCAATACGATGGCATCTGGCGATGGCTTGGTCTTCAACAGCAGGATTCCAATGGGGTGAGATGAAATAGATTTCGCTGTAATTTTCTTGTAGATTTAAGCCCTCACATCCAGTCTGAATTTGTAGTATAAGGGCTTCATTTTTCTCACTAAGAATAGAATGACGATTACTATTGCTGGTTCTGCCGTCAAAAGTGGCGACTTTTTCCATGCCTCCTCTGCGTAAACGCTCAGCGATTTCATCGATTTCTTCGCGGTAATGACAGAAGATGAGCTTGCCACAGCCATTGCCTTTACGTTCAAGGATGGAATTAACAGCGGCATCTAATTTGCTGCTATGATCGAAGGCCTCTTTATAGGAGGAATAGTCGCTGAGAAAGCCCATTTGAACCAAATTATCGACTTGTTTAGCCATTAATTTAGGATAAATACAGCTCTGCTTAGCACGTAATAAAAGTGTGAATATACCTTTATTACGGAATGTGCCAACAATTTGCTTATTCATTCCTTTTTCAGGATTAACACGGCTAAATGATAAGGCAGAATGAAGCTCTTCAGACAAGGCCATTTCCTTCTCAGAAGTCCAATCAACGACAGATTTGTCTTCATGAATGTCGCTAATAACGATGCCGACTTGCTTTTTAGTGCGCTTCAATATGAAGGATCGGGCTAAAAGTCGCAAATTATCAGTCTCAGTATAGAAGCTTGCCGGCAAACTAATGAGAGCGCATAAGCTATAGAAATCCTTCTTGCTATTTTGAACAGGCGTGCCGGAAACTAGCCAACGAATTTTGGCCTGCAATAAGCGCGCACTCATATAGCGTGTGGTCTTCGAATTTCTCATATGATGTGCCTCATCAAATATAACACGACTCCAAGAAACCTTATGCAACATAGTAAGAACCTCATCATTGACCTGCTTTCTTGTCAGCGTAATAGCGCCATAAGTGCTGATGACAATCGGAGCAGTTAAAAGCTGTTGTAATGTAATTGTCTTCTTAGCGTCACCATGATAAATTAGTGCCTTATGTCCAGTAGTCTTATAAATTTGAATGAACCATTGATCAATAAGAATTGGTGGCAAAATAATAAGCGTATTCCTTACAAAATTACTATACATTAAACCAATCATCATAATTGTCTTTCCTAGACCCATCTCGTCGGCAATAAAGCCACCACGAACCTTACAGGGAGGGTCATCCCTTAACTCATTATTCAGACACCAACGAACCCCATCATATTGATACTGCTTATGGTCCATTGAAGACTTATCCAAGTATTTCTTAAACATATTCATACGATTTTCTATAGTTGTTGCCATTTTATGAAATTGATAATGTTTAAGTAATCTATCAATCAGCAAATTTTAAAAAAAAATGCTCAATTTTTTTGTTTTAAGTCATTTTTTGCCTTAACTGAAAATTTATATTTTTGGGTTTTCTAACTCGGGGTTTTGAAATGCAAATCTCGGGTTTTGTGGCGGTTTCTAATCGTAAACTTAAGTTTTATAAATTTTCAGTAACAACAAATTAACCTTAAAATCAGAAAAAATTGAATCTACTTGGCAAAACAACTTGGGTTACTAAAATTGTTGCAATATGGAAAGTGTGTTAAACTTAAGCGAAATGTTAAGCAGTGACGAAATTAAAAAAGTGAGTGATATGAAATGTGGGGTTTTTAATAATGTTAGTTATTGGGGATATAAAAGTAGTGTATTACACCTTTGGACATTTAAAACGCCGATTATTTATAAAAAATTGAAAAATAATATAAATACAAATTGTAATTTAAATTAAACTAATGGAAACGAATACATATCGTAGTAAAGGATATTGGGATATGGTAAGAATTTCAAATGAAGACAGAGAATACCCCTCTAATATGGGACAAAAATGGAGTGATGAGGAAGAAATATTATTGTTAGAAGAACTCAGAAATAATATAGATATTGAAATAATAGCACAAAAACATAACAGAACAATTGGAGGTATTAATTCAAGACGCCGAGAAATCGCATATAAAATGTATTTAAAAAATGTCTCTATTGAAGAAATAATTAGACAAACTAAATTAGATAATAATTCTATTGAAGAAATAATAAAAAAAAGACAAAATAATAATTCTAAAAAAATAAAAACTAAAGAGATAGATAATGTATTTATTAGTATTAATAAAAATGCTTATATAGAATTACAAAATGATGTGAAAAATATGAAAAATGATATTAAACAAATAAAAAATACACTTGGAGAATTAGTTGAAATGATGAAAGCAGTTTATGATTTTGAAGATACTTAAAAACGGCGTTCTAAATGTCCAAAGGTGTAAAAAGTGGTGTTTGTAAGTATTTTAGAAGGGAAATGTTTGATAAATTTGAATGGTGTGTTATGGAAATGATGATATTTGGATTAAGAAATGTGAGTTTATTGAGCAATATTATAAATAGAATGAAAATATTAATTTTTGAAGAAATAGTTGTTAGTGAAATGGAAGCAATTAATAAATGTGTGTATTTATTTGATATGATTGATAATGAAAAAAAGTTTATTTGTAAAGTGGAAATAATGAAAGCAATATGTGAAATTGTAAAAAATTGTAAAAAATCTAGAATGGTTAGTTATGTTAATAATTGGTGGAAATATAATAGCTGTAATTATTTAAATATTGAATTGGAAAAAGTGTTAAAATATAGAAGAAAAAATGATAGTAATAAATTATTGATGTTAGGTGAATGGTTAATTATATTTATTGAAGAGAAAAATGAGAATATAGTAAATATATTTAATAAAATGTTAGAATTAAGCGATGAATCTTTAAGGTATAGAAAAAAAGATGGAGTATATTTGTATTTTGAAATTTTGGAAGATATGTGTTTAAAAGGTGAAAATGAAAAGTTGTTTAGCTTTGTATTGGATAGATTTAATAGAAAAGGTATGAAAGAAAGATATGCGTTTGGTGTGTGGTTTGGATTAATGTGTATTAAAAATGATAATTTAAATGTAGGAGTAGATTTTACTTATAATTTAACTATGAGTAAAAATGAAGTTATTCAATATTTGTTTAGAAATAGGGATAGGATTGAAATAAATGAAGATTTTGTAGTTAATGATTGGCATGTGAATAAGAAATTTGGATTAGGTAAATTTGGTAATGTTGGTAGTTATGTATTGAATGAAGATATGAGTTTATTAGGAGAAAATGCATTAAAGTATAAAGAATTTTATATTTTAAAAAAGGAAGAAAGTGATAAGGTGGAGAAAAAGACGGGAAAAGTAGTGGAAAAAATAGCGGAGAAAACAGTGGAGAAAAAGACGGGAAAAGTAGTGGAAAAAATAGCTGGGAAAAATATTTATGAATTTATTGATTTTGAAGAATTTGAAATTGTAAAAGTAATAGTTGAAGGTGTTTGTGGTGGAAAAAAATGTTGTATTGTTGTTAGAAGAAATAATGAATTGTATGTTTTA
>Ga0194116_10003980_pt1 | contig 17317 bp, 12 predicted proteins | sample TA2MahsurfametaG_4_FD_148617 | JGI IMG/M metagenome (GOLD analysis project Ga0194116, IMG submission 148617) | Freshwater microbial communities from Lake Tanganyika, Tanzania - TA2015008 Mahale S9 surface | ecosystem: Environmental > Aquatic > Freshwater > Lake | place: Tanzania: Lake...
GTAATCATGGGGCCTTGCGCCGGTGGTGCGGTTTATTCGCCTGCTTTGACAGATTTCATCTTTATGGTGGAGGAAACTTCTTATATGTTCGTTACAGGTCCGAATGTTGTTAAAACCGTAACACACGAAGAGGTAAGTTCTGAAGACTTAGGTGGAGCAAAAGCGCATGCTGAAAAATCAGGTGTGAATCATTTTACAGCGGCAAATGACGTAGAGTGTCTGAAAAAAGTTCGTGATTTAGTTACTTATTTCCCTCAAAACGCATACGAATTAGCGCCTCAACCAACGATTTTTAATTTCTCAAAATCTAAATTGGATCAAATTGGAAAAATACTGCCTGAAAACGTAAATATTCCATACGATATCCGAAAGGTTGTTGAATGTGTAATTGACGACGAAACTTTTAGAGAAGTACAAGCAGATTATGCCAAGAATATCGTTGTTGGTTTTGCTCGTATCGAAGGAAGAACGATTGGTGTTATTGCGAATCAGCCTGCAGCATTGGCGGGAGTTTTAGATATTGATGCGTCTCGAAAAGGTGCTCGTTTCGTGCGTTTTTGTGATTCATTCAACATCCCACTTTTGGTGTTTGAAGATGTACCTGGATTCTTACCTGGAACAGACCAAGAGTGGCGTGGAATTATTACACACGGAGCAAAATTGCTTTATGCGTTCTCCGAAGCTACAGTTCCACGTATTACTGTTATTACAAGAAAAGCTTACGGTGGTGCTTTCGACGTTATGAATTCAAAAAGTATTGGTGCAGACCTGAATTTCGCTTGGCCAACTGCAGAAATCGCCGTAATGGGAGCAAAAGGAGCCGCCGAAATTATTTTCAAACGAGAAATCGCATCAGCAGAAGATTCACAAGCAAAGTGGCTCGAGAAAGAGGCAGAATACGCAGAAATGTTTGCTAATCCATACCGAGCAGCTGAACGTGGCATTGTGGATGATGTTATTTTACCACAAGAAACAAGAGCTAAAGTCATTGCCGGATTTAAAATGCTTGAGAAGAAAGCTGAAACCTTGCCAAAAAAGAAACATGGGAATATTCCGCTTTAAAGCTGAGAGTTGAAAGATAAAAGTTAAGTGTTGTGAGTTTGAAATTGATAATGTAAAATTGAAAATGTAGAATGATATCTAAGTGTCTTTTGTCTCTAAGTCTTTTGTCTTCAAGTCATTTGTCATGTTGTCATTCCCTCATAAAATCCTAATATCCTAAAGTCCTAATATAAAATAATCCATATACCCCAAAATCCTAACATCAAAAAAAAATGAAAACCCTAATCGAAGCTTTTCCTCAAAATATCCTTGACGCTGCAAAAATCGCAGAAGGCAAAACGTATAACAAACCCGCTAATGAAATCCGAAACATTCTTATCTGTGGATTGGGTGGATCTGGAATCGGGGCTAAAATAGTTGCCAATTGGATTCAAGATGAAATTAAAATCCCCGTTTTGATAAGCAATGAGTATGCTTTACCTACATTTGTGAATAAAAACACATTGGTAATTGGTTCATCTTATTCTGGAAATACAGAAGAAACGATGATGAGTATGCATGAAGCTCACGAGGTAGGTAGTCACATAATCGGAATTTGTAGCGGAGGAAGTTTAGCTGAATTCTGTAAATCAAATAATTATGATTACGTCTTGGTTCCAGGAGGAAATCCACCAAGAAGTGCATTAGCTTTTTCAGTTGTTCAATTATTGGACATTCTTTCCAAATTAGGCCTAATTGCAAAAACAAGTTTGGAACAAATGGTTAATTCAGTTAATCTTTTGAATTCTGAAAATGATCACATTCATAACGTTGCGAAAGAACTTGCAGATTTCCTTTATGGTAAAGTTGGAATTTGCTATTCAGAGACAAAATACGAAGGCGTAATTGTTCGTGCGCGTCAACAATTCAATGAAAATTCAAAATATTTAGGTTGGCAACATACCATTCCGGAAATGAACCACAATGAACTTGTTGGTTGGAGTGGCGGTGACGCTCGTTTCGCACCTGTATTCTTCTGCACGGGAGACTTACATCCAAGAAACCAAAAAAGATTGGAAATCACCATGGCTCACATCGAATCTAAATGCGGTAAAATATTCAAATTGAACGCAAAAGGCACCAATTTCGTAGAGCGATCTATTTATCTAATCAATGTTGTCGACTGGGCTTCTTACTATTTATGTAATCTAAACGGAGCTGACATCATCGATATTCAAATCATCGATTATTTGAAGGGAGAAATGGCTAAATTCAATGGATAACAAACCACTTGTGCATCTTCACGTCTTGGGTCTAATCGACTACAAGGAGGCGTGGGATTATCAAGAAACTTTATTCAAAAAAGCAATTGACCTAAAAATTGCAAAACGAAATGGTGAAACGGATGAAATTCCGGAGAATCACCTCTTGTTTTGCCAACATCCGCATGTATTTACGCTCGGAAAAAGTGGTAATCCAGAAAATTTACTTCTGAATGAAGCAGAATTAAATGAGCAAGAAGCATCATACTATAAAATCAACCGAGGTGGTGACATCACGTATCACGGCCCGGGGCAATTGGTTGTTTATCCCATTTTTGATTTAGAGCAATTCTTCACCGACATCCACAAATACATGCGGTATTTGGAGGAAGCTGTAATACTTTCCTTGAAAGATTTTGGAATTGAAGCAGGAAGAGTGGATGGTCTAACAGGCGTATGGATAGAAGGCGACACGAAAAATGCCCGAAAAATCTGTGCCATGGGTGTAAAAAGCTCTCGTTGGGTTACAATGCACGGCGTCGGATTTAATATAAATACAGATTTAAACTTTTTTTCACACATCATTCCTTGTGGAATTGATGATAAAGCAGTAACTTCAATGCAGCATGAGTTGGGAAGAGAAGTTGACATCAATGAAGTTTCTCAGATTTTACAAAACCACCTCGCCAAACTTTTTGATTTCACCTCTAAATCACAAGGCCATGAATAAAATAAAAAAAGTTGCTCGCTATTTCCTCTATACTCTTTTGACTGTCGTTATTGCGTTGAATTTATTCATTCTTCTTTCCGGACGTATTTATTTGTATTCGGGAATAATGAAAACCTACGCGATTGGTAAATCTGCACCTGGAATTTACGATTTGGACGTGTTTCCACATTCTACAATCGAGAAAGCGAATAAACCCTATTTGTGGAAAAATCACGATCGCGTCAATCAATTTCAATTCGATAAATCCGAACGAAAATACCACCAAAAACTGGGAACTAAAGCGTTTTTAGTTTTTAAAAATGATACACTATTATTTGAGAAGTACTTTGGTTCACATAATAAAGAAACGGTTTCAAATTCCTTTTCTGCGGCAAAAACAGTCGTTGCTTTGCTCATAGGAATCGCAATTGAAGAGGGAAAAATCAAAAGTGTTGATGAACCTGTTGGACACTATTTACCTGAGTTTAATGAAAATGGAAGAAACGATATTACGATTCGTCACTTGCTTCAAATGGCCGCCGGATTTGATTGGGAAGAAAGTGGTAGCAACCCCATTTCCGAAGCAGCGGAAGCTTATTACGGCGATGATCTGTATGGACTGGTAACTCGGCAACACGTCGTTGAGAAACCAGGGACTAAATTCAATTACCAGAGTGGTGACTCTCAAATTCTTGGGTTCATTCTACAAAAAGCGACAGGTAAAAGCATTTCTGAATACACGGAAGAAAAACTATGGAAACCAATGGGAACAGGTCATCAGGCATTTTGGAGTTTGGACAAAGAGAATGGTGCTGAAAAGGCATTTTGCTGTCTTTACGCCACACCTCGTGATTTTTCACTCATTGGTCTTTTACTTTTGAATCAAGGTAAAATCGGTGATCAGCAAATCGTTCCGAAATGGTATATCAACGAAATGGTAAAAACACCAGCCTTGGCTACCGAGGAAAACATTCAAAACTTACGATACGGATGGCACATTTGGACCTACAAAAACAAAGGTAATCCTGTTTACTATTGTCGAGGCTTTAAAGGTCAATACATTATGGCTATTCCCAGCAAGCAATTATTAGTTGTGCGTCTTGGTATGAAGAGAGAGGATAATTTTTTAATTCCTGAGAGTAAAGAAAATGACCGCAAATTCCATAAAAAATACGATGAACATGTGGGACACTCCACGGATTTGTTCGTTTATTTAAAAATGGCTGAAAAAATCGAGAAAGAGATTTATCAAAATGAAAGAAGAACTAAAAGGACCAAAAGTTGAGAATGTGGCAGTTGCCATCGTTCAGACAAAACCGGAAGCAGAGGATAAAGAACATTATGTTTATCTCTTGAATTTACGAGATGACATCATGGAAGGAATAATTGTCACAAGCACTGGATACGGCGAAAATTTGGTAACTGGAGAAAAAATCAAAACCTCTACTTTACGCCACGGAATTGAAGTAATGTTGCCTAATGAGGCCGCACGAATTGAACCGATCATGCCTGAAGTTTTTGGAATAGCCAATGAATTTTGGGTCAGTTTTTGGGTGAATGACGTATTGTATGACAAGAAATTTATCTTTCCTGCAGGAATTATCACCGAATCCAACTTTAAACTAATTGAACAACTCGGAGTTCCCGGGGTTATCTTAAAATGAAGCAGTTACTAAAAATAATCGTATTCCTTGTCCTTAATTTTGGGGCTTTAGCACTTGGAAGTTATTTAATGAGAGGTTCACCTGCTACAAACACATGGTATATCGAACTAAAACGAGCTCCATGGACGCCTCCCGGCTATTTCTTTGGCCTTGCATGGTCAACCATCATGATTCTTTTCACAATATTTCTCGTCAAAAATTTCAGTTGGAACAAAAGTTTCATAGCTCTTTTGATTACACATTATATGCTAAACATCGGTTGGAATCCTATTTTCTTTCGTTGGCATTTGCTTGTGATAGGTTGTATTGTGATAACGCTTTTATTCCTGACGGTTCTCAGTTTTTTATTTCTCATTGAAAAATCCAAACGGACAAGTTCAATTCTACTTCTTCTACCCTATTTGCTTTGGCTCTGCGTGGCTTTTAGTTTAAATTTGTATCCGTTGATTTAAAAAGTTCATTACTTTTCCCCTGGGATTTATTTATAAAACTTATTGTTCTTATTTTAGCTATGCGAAACAAAATTGCGCATATCTACCTAAATTTCAATAAATTAGGAAGGTTAGTAGCTTATATTAACAAGTTGGAGGCTATTTCAGGACGACACGCAAGATGAGACGATTACTATACATATTGACACTTCTTCTGACTTCATATAATTTGTTCGGACAGACAAGTTATTTTGGGTTTATTGACAAATATCCTATTAAATTAGAAACAGACATTTTTTCTATCGGAGACGCAAGAGCAATTTATACATACTCTAATTATGATAATCCTATTGTAATTAATGGTGAACTTAAACAAGGTAAGCTGACGCTTTACGAAAAAGACAGTATTGGAAAAAACATAGCTACGCTTACCTTTGACAATTTTGACATAAAAAACAATCAATTAGAAGGGACTTGGAAAGAACTAAATTCTAATAAACAACTCAAAATTAGTTTAACAAAAAACTTTGATATTGATTACCGAGAAAACATTGAATGGACAGCAAGAGAAATGATTCAGTCTGTTTCGTTAAAAGACAAGTATTTCAAGTTGGTTATTTCTAAGGCAAAAGACAATTTTTATGCAAATGTGACTGGCGTAAAAATATTCGAGAAAAAGACAGATAAGCTAATTCAGCAGATTGATTTGCAATGTCAACTTTGGGAACTAAACAACACTGATCCAAGTCCGGTAACCAACCAATTGACCCGTAACTTGTGAAAACGATATCGAATTGCTCTTCCAACTGATTTCGATTGATCGTCCATTACTCGATAGAAAATGATGTGCTTTGAAGTTATTTATGCCGACAAAACAGCTGATATAACCATATACCATGTATCTTGGAACCACGGAATGAGCGAAGTTTTGAATAGTCTAATCAAAACGGACTTGAAATAAAATCGTTTGACGAGTTTGACTATTCGCCTTATAATTGCTTTAACAAGACTGTAGAATTCGAGCCAAATAAATTCAGAATTCAACATTTGGGCGACAAAATACCAATGGTCTATTCAATTCATGCGAAAAAAAAGAGCCACTCGCATAGTTTCTGTTATTTGAGTTCAGGAATATATTAGTATATCACTCTAAATCCTTCAAATTCAATTTCCTCAACTTAGGTGAGATTTTTCCTGTAATTGCGACCACCAAAATTGTCAGAGAACCACCCACAATGATTGCGGCTTTCGTTCCCCACCATTTTGCAGTGAGACCCGATTCAAAAGCTCCGATTTCGTTGGAAGAACCTATGAAAATTCCGTTTACGGCTGAAACCCTTCCGCGCATGTTATCGGGAGTAGCGAGCTGCAAAATGGAATGTCGAATTACCACGCTGACGTTGTCGAACGCTCCTGTCAAAAACAAGAAAAATAAAGCCAACCAAAAATTGGTAGACAAGCCAAATAATATGGTTGAAACACCAAAGCCAGCTACCGAATATAGTAGAATTTTTCCTGCATTATGAACGGGTGGTCGGTATGCAATAATCAAAGCCATAATGGCGGCACCAAAAGCAGGAGCTGCGCGCAAATAACCCAATTCAACTGGACCTGCGTTTAACACATTCTTTGCAAAATCTGGAAGTAATGCAACTGCCCCTCCAAATAAAACTGCAAATAAATCTAGCGAAAGCGCTCCCAAAACGAGTTGATTTTTCATGACAAACTTCACCCCAACACTGATACTTTCCCAAATACTTTCTCCTTCTTCCTTGGCGGGTGTTTCTTTCTTCGGAATAAACAATAAAGAAAACAAGGCAATAGAAATGAATACCAGCGCCAAACCATAAGCGGTCATGTAATCAATTGCTACCAAAAATCCAGAAATTGAAGGACCAATGATGGAAGCTAAATGCCAAATCGTGCTATTCCAAGTTGCACCATTTCCATATAATTTGCGTGGTAAAAGCTGAGAGAGAAATGGAGAAAGTGCTGCGGACATAAATCCGCGAATAATTCCTATGATTCCAACTAAAATGAAAATCGGAAAAGTTCCATACAATTTTAACAAACCACTTGTCTCAACTGAAAGATACAACAAAGCTGCACTTGCCAAAATAAAAATCGAGGTGAAAAGGACAATGATCTTCTTGCGATTGAAAGTATCCGCAATGTGCCCGGAAAAAATGGAAATCAAAATGAAAGGAATTGCTTCAGCTAAACCAATTAATCCAAGATCTAAAACACTGCCACTAATCGAATAAACTTGCCAACCCACGATGACACTTTGCATCTGGATCGCCATTGTGAGAAAAAATCGAAAGGTCAAAAAGAATTGATAATCTTTGATTTTTAAAACAGCAAACGGATCATGCTTTTCGTTACTCACAATTAAATGGTTTCAGCTAAGTTCACACCCGTCATTTCCTTTGGAATAGCAATCTGCAATCGATTCAAAATCGTTGGTGCTACATCTGCGAGGATTCCATTGTGTAAATTAATTTTTTTGTCATTTGTCACCAACACCATTGGAACGGGGTTCAAACTATGCGCTGTATTTGGACTTCCGTCTTCGTTTAACGCATAATCCGCATTTCCGTGATCCGCGATGACTAAGAACTCATAACCTAATTCCTGACCTGATTGAACAACATCCTTCAAACAAAAATCAACCGTTTCCACAGCTTTCACAATTGCCTCGTAAACACCTGTATGTCCAACCATATCTGGATTTGCGAAGTTTAAACAAATGAAATCGGGTTGTTTGGTTTGCATAAAGTCGATGATACGAACACGAACTTCCGGAGCACTCATTTCGGGCTGTAAATCGTAGGTCGCAACTTTCGGTGAATTCACTAAAATGCGATCTTCCTTTTCGAAAGTGGCTTCCCTTCCACCACTAAAAAAGAAAGTGACGTGTGGATATTTCTCCGTTTCCGCAATTCGAACTTGAGTTCTACCAGCATTTGAAACTACCTCACCAATCGTATTGAACAAATTATCTTTTTCGAAAATCACCTGGATATTCTTGAAAGTCGCGTCGTAATTGGTCATCGAGAAATAATGCAAATCCAAAGGTTTCATTTCGAATTCAGGAAAGGCTTTTTGAGTTAATGCAATCGTTATTTCACGTGGCCGATCGGTTCTAAAATTGAAACAAATAACCACATCACCATTTTCTATAACACCATTTGAATCAATGATACTAGGCTCAATGAATTCATCTGTAATTCCATTTTGATAAGAAGATTGAATGGCTTTCTCGGCAGAACTGAATTTTGAACCCAGACCTTTGGCCATCAAGTCATACGCTTTTTTGACACGCTCCCAGCGGTTGTCACGATCCATCGCATAATAACGCCCAATCACAGAAGCAATTTTTCCTGTAGAATTTTTCAAGTGATTTTCCAGTTCTTGTATAAAACCCAAGCCACTCTTTGGGTCGCAGTCTCTACCATCCGTGAATGCGTGAATGAAAACTTCATCCAAACCATTCGATTTGGCCATATCGCAAAGCGCATAAAGATGTTCTTGTGAACTGTGAACTCCACCTTGAGAAACAAGTCCGATGAAATGAATTTTACAACCATTCGATTTGGCTTTTTGAAATGCCTCATTCAGGACTTCATTTTTTTGAAATTCACCGTCTCGAATCGATTTATTTATACGTGTAAGTTCCTGATAAACAATTCTTCCTGCTCCAATATTCAAATGTCCAACTTCTGAGTTTCCCATTTGTCCTTCCGGAAGTCCTACATCTTCGCCACTGGTTTTTAAAGTTGCATTCGGGTAATTTTTCAAAAGGGAATCCATGAATGGGGTGTTCGCATTTGCGATGGCATCTGATTCCGAGCCATTTCCGATTCCCCAACCATCTAAAATGATAAGGCCAAAACGATTTGTCATAATGGCAAAGTTACTTCAAAAATACTGCCTTTGGGCGAATTATTTTTACACACAATAGAGCCTTGATGTAGCTGAACGAACTGCGAAACAATATACAAACCTAGGCCACTACCTTTATTTTGGCGAGTTTCTTCATTACCTGAACGATAGAATTTTGAGAAAATAGAGACTTTATCTTCTGATGAAATTCCAGGGCCGAAATCGCGAACAGCAAAAGTAAATTTATCGTTTTCAATTTTACCAACTACTAATATTTCTTCAGATGTCCCAGCATATTTTATGGCATTTTCAAGTAAATTCATTAAAATGGTTTCCAACATAAACGCATCTGCTTGAATTTTTAGATTGGAACTAATCGCTTGTTTTATTTGTGCATATGGAAATCGCTTTTGGATGCGTTCCACCAATTGATTCGTCAATTCATTGAAATCAATTTCTGTTTTAACTGGAGCTAATGCTTTGTTATCCAATCTTGAAGCATTCAAAATATTGTCAATCAATAGCTCCAAGCGTTCATTTTCCTCCAAGGCTTTGGAGAGCAGGTCATCACGTTTTTCGGATGGTAATTCTCTTTTTATAAGAGTTTGGAGAAGCAATTTCGTTGAAGCAATTGGCGTCTTTAATTCGTGTGTAATTGAAAGCAAAAAATTCGACTGCCTTTGAGAAAACGTGAGCTCCTTTCGTATCGATGAACTGATTTTGAATAACCCAAAAATGAGAAGAAGCAGAAAAACTGATCCTTCTCCAACAATCATCAATGTTTTACGGAAAATTATCGATTCATTCTGAGCACTTTCTCTACTCAACTGAATTAGATGAAATCCCCACCAAAGAAATTGAAGGATAACATAAATGCTTAAAATGTAAAAAAGAAGATTAGTTTGTTTCTTCATCGAATTTTAATCTTTCGATTTGGAGTCATCGGAATCCGACTTTTTGAAAATACTTCCAACTTCTCGTCCGATTTTCTGAATGGTTTCTACGCCTGCAATAATTGGTGTTGCTGAAATGTCATCATAGGAAGCATACATCTGATCGACCTCCAATCCGGGATAAATGAATATTAAGTCATTGTTCGGACATGCCTTTTCTAGTTTAGTTGAAATGCTTTCGATAATTGGATCATAGGAAACTGCGCCAACTCGAGCTGAACAAAATATGACTAAATCGTCTTTGGACTTATTGTAAACTGGGAAAAAGTCATCCAAACTTTCGATTTCTTTTAACCGCACATTGAAATCCAATTTATTCGCATAGGCCACTTTTTGAAAACGCTCATAGGTTGATGCTGAAGCATAAAGTTCTAAATCTATTGAAAGTTCTTTCGAAAGTCGTAAAACACGCTCTACCCAAAGCGAAAAGGTTGGTTCAATTTCCGATAACAAAGGTGCTACGACTACAATTTTTTGATAGCTTACAGAGGGCTTATCCAATTGACAGAAAAAAATCGTTTTATCGCAAACATCGAGTAAATGTGCGCGGTCATCACCAACGATTCTTTTCAAAATATTGATGTTATTTCGACTATCGTTAATTATTACAATATCTGTAACCAATTCCTTCGAAACACGCGAAATACCCGACGATAGATTATAATCAATTGTAGCGATTGTATTGATTTTTGATTCGTGTCCAGCAAAATGCTTTACAATATCTTCGAGGGATTTTCTAGATTTTCGAATCATCCGTTCTGCCTTATCGTTATTTGGATAGACACTTACAACGGAAATCGGATTAATTACTTTCGGATCTGAAACAAGAATCGCGAAATCAATAAGACCTTCGTTTCCATTCAATTCATTCATCGAAACCATAATATGTTTGTTTCGAAGCCGCGTTTCATTGTCGTCTAGATCGCTATTTTCAGACATTTCAATAAGCATTTTCTTTCCAGCACTTTCTGTTACAAAGGACGCCGTCATGCACGTAAATAGAATCAATAATACAGTTCCATTAACTATATTAATGCTTAAAATACCGTTTCCTCCATCGTAACCAACCATAATGATGGCCAACGTTGCAGCTGCATGGGAGGTGCTTAGTCCAAAAATAATTTGACGTTCTATTTTACTAAATTTAAAAATGATTTGGGTTACAAATGCGGCCAACCATTTACTGAAAATTGCGAATGAAGTCAAAACTGCTGCAATGATCAAAGGCCAAGTTCCTTGAAAGAAAGCACGATAATCCACTACCATCCCAACAAAAATCAAGAAGAATGGGATAAAAAGTGAATTTCCAATAAAATCAACACGATTCATTAAAACGGAATTGTGTGGAATAAGTCTGTTTAAAACGAGTCCTGCCACAAACGCTCCAATTATGTGCTCTACTCCTGCCATCTCAGCCAAGAAGGCGGAAAAGAAGACTACGGAGAGAACAAAAATATACTGAGAGGTCTTCTCACTATCCAACTTGCTAAAGAACCAACGTGCAATTTTTGGGATAATGAAAAACATAATGAAGGAAAAAATACTTAATGAAGTAATTAATCGCATCCAAAATGAAAAATCGAGATTACCTTTTGTTGAACTTGAAATGATTGCTAAAATGATTAAAACCGCTGTATCTGTAAAGATCGTTCCTCCGACTGTTATGGCTACTGAACTGTGTTTAGATAAACCATATTTACTAATAATCGGATATGCAACCAAGGTGTGAGTAGCAAACATACTTGCCGTCAACAAACTCGCCATTGGACTCAAATGCAAGGCATAATAACAGATCGGATAACCCAAAAACAAGGGCAGCGCGAAAGTTAAAATTCCAAAGGTGATACTTTTATTTAGGTATTTTCTAAACTGATTCAAATCAAGTTCCAGACCAGCAATAAACATAATGTAAAGAAGTCCAATTGTTGCGAATAATTTAATCGAACCTTCTGATTCCATGGTCTTTTCCCCTATCAAACGAAGTCCGTTGGGACCAATGATCATTCCTGAAATGATTAATCCAATAATAGAAGGAATTCGAACTTTTCTAAGTAGAATCGGAGAAAGTAGAATGATAAACAGTAATAAAGAGAAAACTAGAACCGGATTTTTTATCGGAATGATGAAAGCAGCGAAGAAATGCTCAAAAAATTGCCTCATCTATAGTGTTTTAAATTCAAAACCACGTCCTATCAGTTGCTCGATAATTTCAGCTAATGAGTTCTTTAAATTTGGAAATGCCTTTTTACTGTCATGAAAAACCAAAATATCTCCTCCTTTAATTTCACTTGCTTTTTGAATGATTTTTTGCGGCGAAATATTTTTGTCAAAATCATATGAAAGCCAAGACCAAAAAACAATTTTCCTACCACTTTCAATTAGCTTTTTAAACTGATTGCTCGTTACCTTTCCGTACGGAGGGCGAAATAAATCTGATTTAATATGTGTATCGACTTTACTCACTGATGAAATATACGAGTGTAAGCTCGTTTTTGTTCCACATTCGTGATTCATCGTATGATTTCCAATTTGATGACCTTCTGAAATTATTCGATCTAACAATTCAGGATATTCTTGAACGTTTCTTCCAACTAGAAAAAATGTCGCTTTGATATCAAATTGTTTCAATAAATCAAGAACCCAAGGTGTAACGTCAGGATTCGGGCCGTCATCGAAAGTCAGGTAAATTGAGTCGGTTTCTTTTCCTTTCCAAATGCCACTTGGAAACAACATTTTTGCAATAAGTGGCGCTCGGAAGAATCGCATGCTATTTCAAGGTATCAGAATTTGTATCTTCTTTCATCAAACTTTCCAAATCCAACATTTCTTGATCACTTTGAACTGGTTGCGGACTACCTGAAGATTTTAAAAATCCATAATGCTCACCCATTGCACCTAAATTTGCTTGCAATCCTGCGATCATTTGCATGTAATAAGAATCGCCTGTAACACTTGCTGCGCTTTCACCTGCATCACTTGCTGCTTGTTGTAATTCGTTGTAAATCCTTGGCATGTCATCCTTATACACTTTGTTAAACAACTTATAAAGACGTTTTGCCAATGCTCCATTCTTCGTTCCATACTTCGGATCATTTGCAATTACATACATTTTAAAACATGCGTCCAATGCAGCATAAAGATCTTCTGCGTTTTCTGGGTTTCCAGCGAATTCTGCATCACTATGTTCAAAATAATTGAAAATTGTTTCATAATTATCGGCTAACTTCATTCCTAATTTTGTCGCTTTATTCTTGTCTCCTGCCATGAAATAAAGTTGAACAAACTCATGAAGACAACCACTAGATTTCGCTTTTACATCTTGACCTTGATACATAAAATTAGTATGTGCTGCATTGATTTTCAATGAATTCATCGGATCAATTTGGTTTACCTCTCCAAAATCAAGAACAGTTTCTAAAGGCATTAGTTCCATTGATTTATCAAGAAGGCTGATAGCACCTTTTTTATCTCCTTTATTCAGTAATTGCTCTGCTAAAAGTAAAAAGTTACAACGGTATTGTTGAGTATGACGACGTGCATAATAATCTGTCAAGACCTTAGGGTTTTTCATGTCACCATACATATAAGTCTCTAGCATATGTTTCTTCATTTTCGCCAAATTAAAGAATACAGGCTCATCCTTCAATGGATTTAACTCGTATGCCATTCCAACTTGCTTGATATAACCAGAGCTTAATAATGCGATTGAGAAAGATGAACCGCGACTACTTGAGAAATAGATTCCTCGTTTCCAATCATTGTTTGCTACAATATCCATCATCATGACTTCATCCCGAGCTAAATAACGATCGCGCTCTGAATTGAATTCAAAAACTATTTTATTTGGACATTTAGCTACCTCACTTTTTGAAATAATATTTGCTTTGGTGGCATTTACTTTATTCACTTTCAAAGAAAAACGACTCGAAGGGAAAAAGCTAAATCGATTCCCCTCATTATTAACCATGTTATTGTCATCACGAACAAAAGCCATAGCCTCTTTAAAATCAACTGCCGACCAAGGTGTTTCAAATTGTTCTAACAAAGTCTGAAGTTCACTTGCAGCACCCTCGGCAAATTGAACACTTCCTCCTTGAACTCCTTTTAATAATGTAATCGTTCCATAGTATTTCTTTAAAACACTTTCGGCAAGATTAGAATCATCGGTATTTGTCAAATATTCAATTCCTTTTAGCGCATTTGACTCGGACGTAGTAATCTTGGAAACGATGGACCCGATTCTGGAATTAAAATACATAAGTGCTTTTCTAGCATCCAATTTGTTTTCTTTAACACGCAACTCAACTACTTTTTTTATTGTTTCCTCGTTCGCATTCATTGATAATAACTCCAAAAGAGAAAGAAAATAAATTTGGTCAGTATTTCCTGCGTACATTAAAATTTGGTCTTCCCTAAACTTGATTGGGAGTGGATCCGATTCGTAGGCGCGCATCTTCATTTGATTCGTGTACCAATCAGTTCCCATAAGCGAAAGGTTACATACACGAACGTCTGTTCTGATTCCTTCCACCTCTTGCAAATACCAAAGAGGGAAGGTATCGTTATCACCATTTGTAAAGATGATCCCATTTTTCTCGCATGACTGTAAATAATTGTATGCTAAATCTCGTGCTGAGGTCTTTCCACTTCGGTCATGATCGTCCCATCCTTGAACTCCCATGATTAAAGGAACAATCGCTCCCAATGCCGTCGCAGCAATCGCACTTGTATTTGCGTTTTTAAGTTTATTTAGAATGAAATCATAGATCGCATAAACCCCAATTCCAATCCACATGGCAAAGAAATAGAATGAACCAGCGTATGCATAATCACGCTCTCTTGGTTCAAATGGTTTTTGATTCAAATAAACAAGAATAGCAATACCTGTAAATAAAAACGCTAAGAATAATACAAAAGCATCTTTGGGTGCTCTGTATACATGGAAGATTAGTCCAATAATAGCCAAGATTAGGGGCAACATGTAAAACTTATTATGAGAAGCATTATTGGTGGTGTAATGAGGCGCAAATTCCTGACTTCCTAAACGTGCTTCATCGATGAAGTTAATACCTGAAATCCAATTTCCTCGCATGTTGTCACCGTGACCTTGAATGTCGTTTTGGCGACCGGAAAAATTCCACATGAAATAACGTATATACATCCAATTGACTTGATATCGGAAGAAATAAGTCAGGTTTTCACCAAAAGTTGGTAAACGCATCCCATCTCGACCAATTTCTGTTCCTTTATCTTCATTTGCGTCATATCCGGACCAATTTTCATATCCTTGTCTATGCAATGGGCTATCACTAGAATGCATCCTTGGAAAAAAGGTGCCTTGTGAATAGGTTGGAACTGCTTGTTTGCGAATTGAAGCATTACTTTCGTAATATTTTTCCTCTATGGTGTATGCACCGCCATTATCTTTCACCCATTTTTCGGCGTCTGTTTTTTTAGTAAAGGCTTTAACAGCTTCATCATTTTCAATTACAACAAATCTGCGTAAGTAATAAGCAGACAGATCTTTCCAACCATCACGACTCACTAGTTGTGGTCCTTCAGAAGTCATTTCTTCGCCATTTCGCAGCGAGTTCCAGTAGTTTCCATATAGAATTGGTGCAGAACCATATTGCTCGCGCTTCAAATAAGAATGCAGTGTTACTAAGTTTTCTGGGTCATTTTCATCCAACGGAGTATTTGCATTAGAGCGAATAACTATTACAGCAAAGCTTCCATAACCGATTAGAAGGAAAATTAATCCCATCATTGCGTTATAGAGAATCGTTTTTTTGTTTTTTTGAGCGTAATAAACCCCTAATACGCAAAGGCCAATCAACATTAAAAAGAAGAAAATCGTTCCGGTAAAAAAGGGAGCTCCTAGACTATTTACAAAAGCTACTTCGAAACTCGAAGCCATGGAAACTGAACCAGGAATGATTCCTTCTTGAATAAATCCTAGTGTAAAAATGGAAATTAAGCCACAAAGAAGTAGTCCGAGAAAATTCACATCGGACTTTACTCGGAAATAAATCATGTAACCAATTGCTGGCACAACAAGAATTCCTAAAAGGTGTACTCCAATTGCTAAACCAAGTAAAAACAAAATCAACAGTATCCAGCGATTCGGATTTGCAGTTAAAGAAAGTTGACCATTTTGAACTTCAGCCATTTCCTCATCCCATTTAAGAATTGCCCAAAAAATGATTGCTGTAAATAAAGAAGCCATTGCATAAACCTCACCCTCGACTGCTGAAAACCAAAAAGAATCTGAAAAAGTATATGCCAATGAACCAATGGCTGCAGCAGAGAAGATAGCGATTTGTTCTCCTCCTGCTAAACTTGCAGATTTCTTAAGCGCAATTTTCTTTAACAACAACGTCAACGACCAAAACATGAACAAAATGGTAAATGAACTTGAAAAAGCAGAAAGCGCATTAATCCAAAGTGCTACGCTATCAGGAGCTGCAAAAAATGAAAATAATCTACCTAAGACCATAAATAATGGCGCACCAGGGGGGTGTCCAACTTCCAATTTGTATGCTGCAGTGATATATTCTCCACAATCCCATAGACTTGCAGTTGATTCAATTGTCATTAAATAAACGGTAGTAGCGATTGCAAAAACGGTCCAACCAATTATTTTATTCAGTTTATTATAACTCATAGAGAGTGCATTTTATTAATTATGCGAAATTAAAAAATAATAACACACGAATTCAATTCATGCAATTGTAAAAAATTGATAGCGATTTGGAACTATTTAAAAATTGTTCTTAAATTTGCCCTCGCAAAAGATAAAGTTCTTTGCGGAATTGACCCATGGTGTAACTGGCAACACGTCTGGTTTTGGTCCAGAAGAGTCTAGGTTCGAGCCCTAGTGGGTCAACAAAACTAACCCCTGAAATTATCGATAATGAAAGTTTTAGGGGTTTTTTATTTTTTCTTGCTTCAAGTTTGCTACAAGTTTTTTTTTATAACTCACCAATAATTATACAACATATCAATCAACTCTCTATCAATGGTATTCAAAAAACCTTGGAAAAGTTAAAGGAGTAAACTGCTCAAAAAAATATTAAATTTCGGGACACACGGATAAACATTTTGCAATATTTTTTTGTTTATTTCAGAAACTTAAAAAGTTAATTAAACAAGAGTTTTAATTTAAGAATGAGTAATAAACAAGTACATGATTGTAGGTATTCCTGTTGAAGTTTTTCCTGATGAACAAAGAGTTGCTGCAACTCCAAAAACCATAAAAAGGTTGCGAAAGCAAGGGTTTGAAGTGTGTGTTCAAAAGGGCGCAGGTTATAAAGCCGGTATTTCTGATGACGAGTTCGAAATTGCAGAAGCAATTTTAAAGGAAACGGCTGCGGACATCTATCAAAACTCAAATATCGTATTAAAGGTGAAAGAGCCCACCTTGGATGAAATC
>Ga0194116_10003983_pt1 | contig 17307 bp, 13 predicted proteins | sample TA2MahsurfametaG_4_FD_148617 | JGI IMG/M metagenome (GOLD analysis project Ga0194116, IMG submission 148617) | Freshwater microbial communities from Lake Tanganyika, Tanzania - TA2015008 Mahale S9 surface | ecosystem: Environmental > Aquatic > Freshwater > Lake | place: Tanzania: Lake...
CCCCATTATAATTTGTAATTAGCTAAATGTTTCCAAATTCTTTTATTTAATTATTTAAAAAATGTAAAAATATAAAAATGCTTATATAATTCCATCAAATCGAGTATTCTATATTATTTATAAAAATTTTTTTTATATTTGAAATTTTAAACTTTTTTGCGTGGTTTTAATTTAAAGTAAACTTACTCTACAAAGTGATTAATAAAAATTAATATGAATAGTATTACTTTTTAAAATTAAATCTCAAATAATAAATTTTTTAATATATAAAAATGTGTGATCAAGAAATAGCAACGACAGAACAGAGTACTATTAGTGATGGTAATACTGAAATGATTCAGTTGATTTATTTCGATTTATCTTATAAGTAATAATTTAATAAATTTTCCATTTCAAAGAAAGAATAGTAAAAATAACAAGTTTTTACAATTTTATTGATTATTTTCAATACAGAATAATTTAAATAAATAAATAAAAATTATTGTTTAAGCAATTTCAAAATTTACTATCGTTTAATCTTTACTCATTTTTTTATAAAGAATAATAATTACTTCTGTTCATATACAAATTAAAATTTCTTTTTCCTTTTGAAAATTATGATTCAAGACATAATCTTTTAATAGGATTTGAATTAAATCAAACCATATATGAGGATAAAAAGTCTCAATTTAGCATATTTTTATTTAATAAATCTTATATCATTTAATTGAAGAATAGATTTAATTGAAGAATAGATTTTTAAAATGTTTATACTGTTCGTTCATTTTTCAAAATTTTAAAATTATTAATAAATTCAATTTTTTTCAAGCGAAAATTTCGAAAAGCAAATCCAATCAACAAATTTTTCCTCACTTGGAAAAGATTACAATACAGTTGCAATAATAGGTTGCCAAAGCAGCGGAAAGAGTACTCTTCTAAATAACCTTTTTCAAACTAAATTTGAGGTAATGTCTGACGATCAAGGTCGTGGTCAAACAACAAAAGGTATTTGGAGTAGCTTATGTTTAAAAAATAAAATCCTCATTTTGGACTGTGAAGGAACTGATTCTAAAGAGCGTGGAGATGATCGTCATAAATTTGAAAACTGTTCAAGTTTGTTTGGTCTGGCAATGGCTGATTTGTTATTAGTTAATATGTGGACTGTTGATATTGGTAGATATACAGCATCAAATTACGGAGTTCTTAAAACAGTTTTCGAAATGAACTTAAAACTTTTCCAACAAGAATGTGCTAAAAAAATTTTGTTCGTGCTTAGAGACTTCAATCCAAAATCAGATAACAAAGAAAAAATTCAAGAACTTATTTTAAATGATGTTTATAACATCTGGAAAGAAGTTCAAAAGCCAGAAAAATATAAGGATTATACTCCCGATAAATTTTTTGAATTTGAATTCTTTACTATCCCTCATTACTTTTATAATAATGATGGCTTCAATGAACAAGTTGCAGTTCTCAGGAATAGATTTGAAAAAGATACTGAGAATTATTTATTAATCCATTCTAATCAAGAAAAGAATGTTTTAGCCCAAGACTTGAATATTTATTGCAGTAAAATTTGGAATACTATTTTGACTGATAAGGATTTGAATATAGTATATTTTTTATAAAATAAATAATAAAAAGTATTGTTTGATGTAAATTTGTAATTAATAAAAATTCTTATTCAAAATCAACTTTCGTGATGTATATTAAATTTAGCCAAATGAAAAAGAAATGCTTGCTAGATTCAAATGTAATGAAATAAAGAATACTAGCTTAGCTGCACATGAAGCCAAAATAAGCAACTTTGTAAATGAATCAGACAATAGAGAAATTCCTTCAAACGAATTTGTCGAATCAGCGAAGTTAATATTAAACAACGCCATCGGTAATTTTTATTTTAGATAATTGAATTATTATTTAAGATTCATATAATGCTTCTGCAAAATTCTATTTAAAACATGTATATGAATCGGTGAAGTCTGAGTTAAAAGAAAACATCGCAAGTAAACTTTACATCAGCTTTGGGAATCAAGCTAAAAAATTCATACCTAAAAGCCAAAAAGAAATGAGGAATGAATTGGAAGAAATGGTTAAGAATGGTATACTAAAATTTAAATATTTTTATTTTTATATTTAAAATTCTATAAACATTTAGATGACAATTTCAATAAATGTTCAAAAATGATTAAAAAAAAATATTTGGAAAACCTTATAAATAAGCTTGAAAAGATAAAGGTGTTTGATAGCTGGGAGATCACATTAAATGAATATGAGGAACTCTTCAATGAAATAATTGAAAATCAGAGGAAAACTTGTATTCAAGAGAAAAAGACTGAGACAATAGTAATAATTTCTTTTAATTTAATTGAATCATTTAATTGGATATTTAATTTAGAAAATATGATTAATTGTAAAATTAGAAAAAACTAAGAAGATTGATTGAAGACTTTATATTTGTAAGAATGGAAGATTTAAATCCAACATTTTGGGAAGATTTCAATCAAGAATATTTCACAATGACTTATAATTTACTTTTTAGTTTAGAAACATTTTTCTATGAATACTACGAGATGCACTCAGAAGAATTTAGAGAAATGATGATTGTTATAGAAGATGAAGTATATTCTTCTGCGAAAAAAGACTTTTTGAAGAAAGTTATGGATTTGCATTTTATAGCATATGATAATTTCAAGAAGAATTTCTGGTATAATGAAGGCATTCCAAGAATATGGAATAAAGTAGAAGAAAGCGAAATAATTAGATTGAAGGATGCTTATCTTAAAGAAAACGAATTTATTTTCGAAATTTTTAACAAATTTAAAGTGTTAAGAAATCCTTTAAAACGTAATTTTCAATATTTTTTACTTAATTTTTCATTATAATCTAATCATTTTTTTGCAAGGTTATAATTTCGATCAAAAAATATAATTTTAGATCTTAATTACGAGAAAAAATCTGATGAGGAATTCACCGAATTTATAAACACAATTCCAGTTCTTTTAGAAAATGAAAATAATTCAGATGAGCTTTTGAGTAAAAACGAATTATCGGATTTAAAATCAAGATACATTAATAAAGTAAATGAATTATACGATGATGCAATTAGAAGACATGTATGAAATTTAATCTTTTTTTTTATAAAATGTATTATGACAAATTATTAATAATACTATAAATTAAGAAAAAATTTTTTATCATAATTATTTTATAGAATAACATTATTCAACAAATAATGCCTATATGGGTTTGGATTCTAATATTTTATGTAGGATATGAAGATGTTTATAGAATATTTAGAGGTTATTGGTATATTCCTGTTATTTTAGCAATGAGTATATATGGAACTTTAAAGGCTACTGGAACAACTCACTTACCTGGTCGAATAATAAACATTATAAAAAATACGATAAAATTGCAAACAGGAGCATTTAAATAATTGAAAGCAAAGCTTTTAAAGATAATTGATTGCAATTTTATTTTAAGACATTTTTTCGTTTTATCCTATTAAAGATAATTCTTTGAATTTATAAAATTTTATTAAATAACTAATAAGTCTTGTTTGATTTTTATATTCATCATTGGCTAATATAACATCCCATAATCAAATTAATTTACAAAATTACTATAATTCCTATAATTTAATTTATATAAAGTATTAGTTTGACATCAATCAAGATGTGCTGTAATACATTCCCAAAAAATTATAATATAATCTTTTTTTAAATACCATTACTAGATTTTCAAGAAAATTTAATTTCATTGATTAATTAATTAATTAATTAATTAATTAATTAAATGATTTAAAATAACTGTAATAGCTGTTGATTCATCTGATTAAAGTAACAGTTTTTAAAAGAAAATTATTGCTATGAATAAAAACATTACTTTATGTTTATTTGATAAAATTTATATTTATAATTTTTATTCTTAAGATTTATTTTGTAATTCTGATTTTAATTTGAAAAGGAAAATGCACTATTATTTTAATAAAAAAGTTATTTAAGCAAATTAATTTAATTAAATTAAATTTTAATTTATTAAAAATCTTTAAAAGAATTTTTATTCGAAAAATGCAAGGAAATAACTATTACTATAACAATAACTACAAAAAGAACAATTACAAAAAGAACTATTATCAAAAGCAAAATGATAATGTTTACATTAAAAAAACGTAATTATTTTATTAAATAAAATTCAAAATCTCTTTATTTCTAGTGATAAAATAGAAAAGACTGATGAAGCTGGATTTACTGGTCCAACCACTAATTGGTTCAACGATGAAGAATTCAACAAAAAATTGATAGTCAGCAATGACAAACAAGAAAAAGATTATTATTTCAATTCGTATTCTACTTTTTATATACACGAAGAAATGATTAAAGATAGAGTAAAAATAAAATAAATATTTTAAAGAATTTAATTAAAAGAATTTTATTGTTTTTTCATTTATTATAATCTTAATATCTTGGTAATACCAATTTATATCAAAATTAAAAAACGAATAAATATTTTACATTGTATAGTTATTAAAATAATCAACATTTGGCCAAGTAATAAAATTTATTTTTAGATTAGAACTGGATCTTACAGAAAAGCTATTGAAAATAACCCCGAAGTTTTTAAAGATAAAATTGTCCTTGATATAGGTTGCGGAACTGGAATTTTATCAATTTTTGCTGCTAGAGCTGGGGCTAAACATGTTTATGGACTAGAATTCGCAGACATTGCTGATTACGCAAAGGAAATTGTTAAGCAAAACAAATTATCTGATAAAATTACAATTATCAAATCCAAAGTAGAAGAAGCTGAATTACCTGTTCCTAAAGTTGATATTATTATATCTGAATGGATGGGATATTTCTTGTTATATGAATCCATGCTTGATACTGTATTATATGCTAGAGACAAATGGCTTAACAAAGATGGTTATGTAAAAATAAAAAATTTATAATTTTTCCGCATAATGAATGAAAATTGAATCTACATTTAAATTTTATATTCTTTTAAAACTTTCAATTATTATTAAATATCAATTCATTTATTAAATAGAAATATTTATATTTTTAAAACAAAAAAGATCCTTCCAGATAAAGCAAATATTTACTTGGCTGCTATTGAAGATGGAAATTACAAACAATCAAAATTAGATTTCTGGGATGACATTTATGGAATCAACATGAGCTGTATTAAACCTTGCGTTATGCAGGATCCTTTGATTGATGTTTGCGAAAAAAAAGCCATCAATTCTTCTCATTGTAAAGTTTTCGAAATTGACATCTACACTTGCACCAAAGCAGATTTGGATTTCGCTTCTTCATATGAATTTACTTTCTTTAGAAATGATACTTTCCATGGTATAATTTCATGGTTTGATATTTACTTCGATAAACTTCCAAATAAAGTTTACTTTACAACAAGTCCTTATGAAAAAAGTACCCATTGGAAACAAGTAATTTTCTATTCTGATAATGATATCCATGTTGATAAAGGAGACGTTTTGAAGGGTTCAATTGCTGTGAGAAAATCTGAAATTAATTTTAGAGAACTTGATGTCAAAATGTCCTATCATATTAATTCAAGAAGTGGAAAATATGATTTTATTCAACAATACAAGATTCGATAATTAGAGAGCTTTTTCATAATGATAGTTAAATGAATAATGTTCTTATATTTGAAATTTATAAAATTTTGAATTCAATTATCTCACAAAAAAGTTTAATTAATTCTAAAATAACATAAAAATTTGAAAATGGATAATTATGTAATTTTAGAAAATTATTTTGATGTCAAAAAATTCAATCAATAAGTGGATTAAGCCATTTCTATATGTTAATATTTCAGCATTTTTCTTATTATCTTTCATTTTAAAATTAAAATTACCTTTTAAGTCAATAAAATCCTCATCAATAATTTTAAGATTTAAGAATCAAAAAAATTAAATTAACAATCATAAATTTCAAAATAATTAAAATAAAAACTATTTTATAAATAAAAAATTTATTTTATAAAACTTTTTTATAAAATTATTTCTCTAATTATATAGAATCTTTTTATCTTAAAACACAACTAAGGTTTCAAAAATAAATAAAAATAAATAATTTTTAATTAAAATCAAATTTTATTTGGATAGTATATTTTTTATTAAAAAATTTTTTGATAACAGTCAATAAATAATCTTTCAACTAATTCTTTAATACTTTTTTTCTTCTGCATTTAATTCATATTATACTTTTTGAAAATATTTTCGAATTTTTTTTTTAAGATATTCCCAAAATCTCTTGAATTTCCATTAGCTTCAGTCAAGAACTCATTATGATAATTCTCTTCTCCTGAATGAAATGATGAGCTTAATTTGTTGCTCTTATTTTGATTTAAATTATTGATAATATTTCTTTTAAATTCGCTGTTTTCTAAAGAATCAGAATATCTATTTACAGACTTGAATTTTCTCATATTATCAATATTTATTTTTTTGAATTGATCATAAATAGAATCATTATTTTCTCTATTAGTTTTATATCTGTCTTTAACTCCTTTTTGATTTATTGAATTAAAACCTGTTTTGAAATTAGTTATTGTATGACAAGTGGTATTAAAATTTAAGCTATTATTAAGTTGATTGAGATAATTTTCATTATTCAAACTAAATTTGAATTTATTTTTATGAGTGATTGGGGAAAAGGTAGAAGTATAAATATTAGTCAAAATATCGCTTTTGTGCTTGCGTTTTAAAGGATCTTCTTTATATAACCTGGAAACTATATCAAGATTCTCCCCATAATTTGAATTATATAATCGTTTAATACTGGATATTTTTTTGGAATTATTATTTATTTCAGGTTTGAATGAGCATTTTTTTATTTGAGTTTCGATTTCATTATTTTGTTTTTCTATTATAGACTCATTTTTTTTGCTTTTCCATTGAACAAATTGCTCATATTTTAGCTTTAAATCCACGCACTTTCCTTTATATTTTTCTTGATTCTTTTCAAACAATTCAATTTCCTTTTTTTCTTTTTCCTCAATTTTTTGTTTTTTTTCAGTTTTAATTTTATCAGAAAATTTAGTAACTCGAGTGTAAAAATCATTAGTGTCTCTATCTGCTATTTTTTTAGAATTTTTATTAATAATTGGTATTTCCTGAATCTCCTCTAATTCCTTTTTGAGATATTCTTCTCTCTTTACAGCCAGGGTCTTTTTACGATTTTCTAAAAAGTCCATATTTTTGCAATAAAATTCTTCTATGTTTACTTTTATATCTTTTTGCTTTTCTTCTTGATTGGTCGATTCATTTTTGAGTTCTTTTATTTGGTTCATATTCGTGTTCTTTGGCATAGAAGCTGCTTTATTAAAAAGATTTGAGGTTCTGAATTTTTTCATAGTTTGAATTTCATTTAAATCCTTATTTCTTGTAGTTTTGCTACCTGAAGTATAATTTGAGTTGGTAGTATTGTAATTAATTTTACTTTTAGTGCTCATTAATGATGCTTGTTTTTCTTCATAAATATTAGCTGACTTTTTATCCAAAGTGATGTTTGTTGATTTATTTAAAATTTGATTTTTAAAAGGGTTGGTTTTTTGGGTTTTATTATTCGATTTGGTTAAAATCTCTGAAGAGTTTTTTTCTTTTGTTTTTTTGTTAATTTCAATTTTCATTGAAGCTCCATGTTGCCCATCTGTTTGATAATTTGATTCTCCAGCTAAATCAAACTCGGAAATATTTGATATATTAATGTTACCTTTATTTGATTTTCCCGAGCGAGGAGCTACAGAATTATAATTTCCGAAATTGGAATTTATATTTGGCTTTTTAACATTAGATTTTAATTCTGCTTTATTGGTTACAATACTTTTTTTTGTTATAAAATTTTTATTTTTTGTATTCTTTTCATTTTTTAAATTATCATTTTTATTGTTTATTTCTTTGCTTTTTATATTCAAAGTAAAATAATTCGATTTTAAATTTTTCACAATATTATTCTTAACTTGAGGTTTTATTTTATCACTTTGTCCTATAATTAAATTTAAATCATTTTTATTATTATCTTCTTCTTTATTTAGTAAATTATTGAAATTTTGATAATCGATACTACTTCTATTAGAAGTTATAGTCATACTGCTTGATTTGTGGGTCTTTTTCTCTTTGGGATTAAATATTGAATCCTGGTTTTTTTTAATTAAAATATTTTTGGTTTCTTTATTATTATTTGGTTTAGTGTTTGATGAAGTGGATTCTATAAAATTTTCATTGGAAGTTTTATAATCATCACTATTAATATGTTTCTTTTGAATCTCTATGGTATTATTTTTTTTAATTTTATTACCTTTAATTGAATTTTGTTTGTTTTCTTTTTTTGAAAAAGTGGCATTTTCACTAATCTCATCCAAATTGAAGTTACTTAATTCTTTTTTTATATCTTTATCTTTGTTTTTTATTTTAGACTTCGAGTTGGTGAAAAATATTGTTTTTTCACTTTCACAACTAGAAACATTTATTATGCTTTTTGGGGTACTTTTAACAATTTTTTTTATATTGGAACAGATTTTGACTGCTTTATTGGTAATTAAATTACTTCCTTTTTCTTCGTCTAAATTTGATGATAATTTAGTATTGCTTACTAATAAATCTAAATTTTCATTATCATCAATTTCTTTATTCATATAAGATGACGATTTTCTTTTTTCTGTCGAATTTGAATTATAATTTTTTTTAAAAAGGTTATTATTATTATTAATCGTATTAAGCCTCAACTTTTTTTCTAATGATTTTTTAATACTAGACGATAAGTCGGAAGAATAACATCTTTGTTTAAGATAATTTTTTTCTTCTTCAAAAATATCAGTTAAAGAGTTGCTATATATCTTTATAAACTTATATGATATATTTAAAATAGAACATGAATTGGAGTTCAAAATTTTGTGGGCAAATTCATCCTTAATGTCATCTTCTTGATTATTTACATGATTCATAATTTCTTTTATTAATTTATTTAAAAAAAACATTTCAATAATTTTTCATCTGTTGATAATTTTTTAGTATATTATAAATTTAATGTAATTTTCAATATTAAATAAATGAAAATTATAAAAATTAATTTAGAAATTGTTTTATAAAAATAAATATTAAAATTAAACAATTAAAATATTTAATAAAGAATTATTTCTAATAACATTGTTTTCATTTTAAATTTATTTCTGTCTATTTTCAAACATACTCAAAAATATTCATTATTTAAATAATATAAAATTTAAATAGATTATCTATATAACGAAATGCATAATTTTATATTTTCTGAAAAATTATTGCTTCTGAAAACTGATAATTTTTTAGATATGTAAATTAACATGGTTTTAGTTTGAATTTGTAATTAAAAGCTTAGGATTTTACGCGTTTAATTAAAAAATTTAACTTAATTACAAAATTTAACCATCATTGAGAACTTTTATTCAGTTTTCGTAATATTATGGTATTTATTTGATAATTAAAAATTTATGTTATCTTAGTTAACCGATAAAATAAAAAAATAAATTCAAATAAACATCATTTTATTAAGGTTCAAAATACTTTTGAATATCAAATTTTTTAATTATAATTTAACTTAAAAATGAAAAGCCACAAAAACTCAGATGATCAAGAAAATAAAAATGCAACAAATAATAAATCTGACAGATCAAAAAATTCAAATTTTAAAAGTAAAATATTCTAATTTTCACTTGTCTTATTCCTAAATTGGATACTTTCTTTTAATTAATAGATAAGTATTATTCTCTACTTATTTATTAAAGAGAATGAATATATTTTTTTAATTCATTTGTAATTTCAAAAAATATAGCGAATTATTCGACAAATAAAAACCAGTCTCCAATAACTTCTAATAAAACACAAACAAATCTATTAGATAAATCTCCAAAAGTCAACTTTAATGATAAATCACCAAAACCGAAAAATGCTGATAAAATTAATAATAAAAAAGTAAGTGAATTAAGTCAAAGCCCATTAATAAATAAAAACAATGCAAGTTCTGTTAATCTTTCAGTGAAAAAAAATAATGTCATCACAAATTCCAAAGTTAAAAATAATGTAAGTATAGAAAGTACAAATACTATCACAAATAATAATAAAATAAATAATAAAAAGAATAATACTATAGTGGCTAAAGGTAAAGTTGGCTATTCAAACTATTCTACTTCTCCTTACAAAAAAGCAGTTGGTAAAATAAAAGAAGTCCAAAATGATGAAGAAAGAGATGATAAAATTGAAAATGAAATAGAAAACTATAATAATCAAGCTTCACCTGATAAAAATGTTCTATTAACATCCAGCCATGAACATCTAAGGAATCATTCAAGACATTTAAGCGAAATTCAAAATAATTTAGAACAAGTAGAATTCGATCAAAAGAACTTCAGTACCATTATGAATATGGATAAAAAATGCAATTTTCTCACAGATTCAACATTACGTAAAAGCTTTGAAGAAAACGAGGCTTCAGAATCATTACAAGATAATTTGGACAACACTGAATTAATAGAAGAAAATGGCAATGTACAAAATTTATTTGAAGATGCACAGCATAATTTTGAAAGTCCAGAGAAATTTTTTCTAGAAAATAACAGAGGAAGCGAACAAGTAAATATTAAAGAAATCAGTATTTTAGTAGAAGAAACAAAAGACTATTTAGATGAATCTTATAATGAAGAAGCAAATAAGGAATTTGAACAAAACTATAACATAATTGATTTGACTGATAAAGCTAATTTTTTATCAAATGTTTCTAATAAATCAGATACTATTAAAAAAAATATATTTACATTAGAAAAGAATGATGAAGATTATGAAAATTACAAAACTGATTATAAAAGCGTTCTTAAAGCTATAACAAAGCAAAACAAACAAAAAAAAGAGACTATAAAAAATGATTTAGAAATCACTAAAAAATTAAAAGATAATAATTATTGCAATGAAAAAGCTTCATTACTTGATAGTATAAACTCTAAAAAAGACTCAATTAATAAACTACACACAAAAAATAATTATAACAACCTGATAAATAAAAGCCTATCATATATTAGGGAAGATACAAAAGAATTAAGATTAGATAGTGATGTTTTCAGCAATGGTGCTAATGGAAGCCTTGCTAATGTTAACAAAGCAGAGACACAAATTAATATTTTTAATAACCTTAATAATAACAAAGAAAATGAGAAATTTTCTGAAATCTCAGAAAAGCAAGTAATACAAAATTTCTCAGAAGTTGAAATTTCTAATATTTTACATGAAACAGAAAATACTGGGAATAATGTTGAATTTTCAAAAATGATAACCTATGAAAAATGCATAGAATTATTAAATAGAAATCCAACAAGATTTAGTTCAGATAAGGACCTAGAATTTGGAACAAATATTTCAAATTTAAATATTAATAATTACATAACAACTAAAAGCGAATTACAACAAAAAGAAGAATCAAATGTTAACAACATAATCAACATCGAGATGAATAAAGTAAATTCTGAAAATAATACAAATTCAAATAATTTGATAATAAATCAAAAAATTCAAGAAAAAGAAAAAGATTCATATTTGATTTTAAATATAAGAGAAGCTGATATTAAGCAGCTTGCTGAATTAACTAATAAAGAATCTTCAGATAAAAACCATAATTCAGAATATGACAATTTTAATCCGTTATATACAGATCGTAAGAGTGATTTAGATAAATTTAAAATAACTGAAAATTTAAAGAAGAATTATCTACAAGATAAAAAGGAAACAGAGAGAGAAAAAGATTTATCTGAAGAAATAAAATACAGTAATTATTAATTAATAAATGTTTTTTATCAATTCAAAATAAATAAAGGAAAATTTTTAAATTTAACATTGCGAAATAATTTTTTTAGTTGAAAACAAAGAAGTTAAAAATCATGAAAAGCCAGTTAAAAAAGAAACTAATTTCTATCATATAGATCGTTCAATAACATTACAAATCAACAATGATGATTTAAAAGAATTCGTTAATGATGCAGAAACCAGTATATTTCAATAAAATTAATTTAAATTTTTAATAATAAAATTTCTATTTGTTTAATTATTAGGGTTGATAGAAGTTGAAGACTTTAACAATATAAAAAATATCTATATGAATGAAGATAATAATTATTTAAAAAAACAAAATAATAATCTTTCTTTAGAACCTATTTCAAAGACATTATTAAATGCTGAAAGGTTAACAGATCAAAATCTTTCAAATCTAGGAAAACAAAAATTGGAAAATTTCTTTGAATTTTTCATGCAAACAATATCTATTATTTACTTTATATACTTCATCATTGTGATTTATAAAACACAAGTAATATATAAAAATCAATTAAAAAAAAATTTAAAAACTATTCTTTTATTTATATTATTATTACTATGAAAAATAGACTCTCTTCGATCCATTTATAATGATATCATTGATTTTCTCAATTGGGAATATAATATTCAGATTTAGAATTATAGATATCGATTCAAAAATCTTCGTAAGATTATTTATTTATTTTTGATAATATATATATGAAATTAAAGAGATATAATATTTTTGTGAATTAATCTATTAACAGGAAATCAATCTTGAAATAATAAATATTTTTCTCTTGATAATTATAATGATTATTGCTAATACAGTCTCAATGATCGAGACTAGTATTTATCAGATTTTACATTCTACAAGTTTTTTCAATTTTTTTTCATTAGTTTTGTTTTCTGCATATGTAAGAAAAATCAAATTTCTATTTATTAAATTTTTTTAAGACATTATATTTTATTGTTTTATTTATTACATCAATATAATCAAATTTTTTTTTAGATTTTCAAGATTGGATATTTATATAAATATCCAAGAAATGTTTCAAATCCGTTACTACTTGAGAAGCTGCTATAGATCTTTAATAATTTTATGTAAGAGGGTTTTATTTAATTATTCAATTTTTTTAATAAAAAGATTTCTTTTTATGTAATTTTTTAATGAAAAATAAAAAAAGGAAAAAGTAAATTTTTAATTAACAACTATTAAGTTATAAACGATAAAATTATAAAGATTACAACTGATTGTTTAATTTAATTTTTTTCTAAATTAAAAAATAATTAGTTAATTATTTTTTGTTACTATTTATATATTGGAAGAATCAAAGAAAGCTTTGAAGCTTTTGTCGATTCTTTGTAATTAATTGGCTTAAGAAATTAATAATGCAACCAAAATTTATTTATTGCAAGTCTTAATTAATCAAAATTTATTTTAAATTATTCTAATATATTTTTATATTTATAATAATTTAAGAAATTTTTAAAAGGTCATAAAGTAACCTTTTTCTAAATAATTCAAAAATAAACTTGATATTTTTAATGAAATAATTTTTAATTAAATGTAAAGGTTTTTCCTGTCAAGTGAAAATAAAGTTAATTTCTAATATTTAATAATATTATATATTGATAAAATAGTAAATAATTTAATATGTACAGAAATACAAATAAATTACTATTTTTCCAAAATCAGATTTTTTTCGGAAAAACATTGATTTTTTGAATTTATAAAATTTACAGTGGATTAAATAAAATATGATTCTCAAATTTTAGCTTTGGAAATAAAATTATATTACTGTGGTCTTTTTATCAAAGAAGTGTGTATAACTGTTGATGATAGGAGTGCTATTTAAAGAATGTTTTTCATTTAAATTCATTTCATCAATATTATTAAAATTAAACAAATTATTCTCAAAATATGAGTTTTCACTATATTTATTTTTATTCTGTTCCTTAATATTATTTTTTATATTGCTTTTCGTATTATCGATTATATTTTCAAAAATTGTTTCTTCATTATTCCGAAATTTAAAATCAAAATTCTCTTTTGAGAAACTATGATGAGTATTATTTTCTTCAAATTCATCATCACAATCAAAAATATTCTTAAAACTAAATTTTTCGCTTGTAATGTTATCAAGATCTTCAAATTCGTTCAAAAATGAATTTGGAATGCTGTCTTCTTTAAAATAGCTGTTTTCGGTACTTAATACACTGGTATTTGATAAACTAGGCTTTTTTTCAAGCTTTCCAAATGAATTAAATTCTTCATAAATATCAAAATTCATATTTGAGTTACTAAAAATTTTGTTATAATTATCTTTGAATATATTAAAAGAATATAAATTATAAGTAGTATCTGTTTCCTTATTTGGTGAATCATTTGAGATATTGTTAGTGACTTCATTATTGCTAACAGAATCATTAATTTTACGAGTTAAAGATGATGCAGAACTGCAACTAAGATAATTCAAATTTGATTTTTTTAAATTATTATTAATTGAAGATTTTATATTTTTATTATTATTTAATTTCAAGTTTTCATTTATTATAATGCCTTCGTCAGAACTACTGATGATTGTATTGTTTTGGAAATTGTTAGGAGTTTCTGCAACTGTATTGTATTTATTAAAATAATTTCTTTTGTGTGAATTGATTTTAGAATGTCGATAATTATTAATAGTTGATACTAGATCAGATTTCTGCAATGTGTTTTTAGTCTGATTATTTTGAATAAAATTCTGCGAAATAAAGCTTTTATTAATATTGTTGTTTTTTAGATCTAAATTGTTCAGGAAGTTAACAGAATAAGAATTAAGGAGATTATTTTTATTGTTGATATTATTATTACTATATTTTATAATATTATTTTGGCAGTTAATTGTAAATTTATTTTCATGATTATTATAATTATAAATATTGCTTTTTAGTTTGAAATTTTTATCAGCAGATTTATCGAAACAAAAGTTATTGTTTATATTTGAAAATTTATTATGAACATCTTGTGGTACCAGCTTTGAATTTATTGCATTATGGGCATTTTTAGTATAAATGTTTCTTTCATTTCTAGAAAAATTATTATGCTCATATTTAAAGTTTGAGCCGCCAATATTTGAATCGTCAATTTTTCCTATTTTATTTGCTTTTAGACATTTATCTGAATTCTCGGATTCATTGCTTGCATCTGTAGAGTAAGACAAGGAAGAGTCTGTTTGTCGGAATTTCTTGAAAACATTTAAGCTTGGAACGTATAAATTTACTCTGCTACGCAATTGATTGTTATTCAAAGGAAAAATCTTCCATTTTTCAAATTCCTTATTTTTCGTATAATTATTATTAAAGCAAAAATCAGAGTTTTCGTTATTAGATTTTAAATCACTTTTATTTGCAAAACTTTTATTTGACTCTTTATGTTGTAAAATTTCATCTATATCAAAATATTTTAAAAAATCTTCCTCAGATATTTTTTGCATTTTTAAATTTTTAAAATAGAAATCTGTAAAATTATTTTCCAAGATGTATTTATAAAAAGGTCTATTTAAATTAGAAAATTTTCTCTCTTCATGTTTGAAAAGACATCTAGGTCCGTATGGGCAATAGCCTTTCGTGTGAAAGGACTTGCAATCTTTTAGTTTATAGTTCTTTCCAATAATGGTTTTATCAAGTAAATCAGTCTTTCCATGAGCAAATCTGCATTTTTCCAAATAAGGGCAATAATTCTGTTCAATCCATGTCCTGCAAAGTTCTGTTTTGTATTTAACATCTGAAATTTGGTTTTTTGTGTTTTTCGTCATTTATGGTTCTTTGTTCTTTCTTTAAAGTCTAAATTATAAATTTATATTTATATAAGAATTGAGGATTTTCTAAAAATAGAAACTAGCAAATATTTTTAATTCTTTGCTAATATAAACGTTTTTTAATATGCTTGTAATCTGTTAAACGTATTTTTTGTGATTATTAAACAGAATTTTTAATTATTATTGTTTTTTCGAATGAATTAATTTTAGAAATCGTTTTTATAAAAGAATATTTTCCTTATGATCTGCATATTAATTTTACAATATTTTATGTTTTAAAAACTATTATAATATTTTTTCGAATTAATTTTTGTTTATTAATTTTTATAAAATGATAAAATGTTTAGTTTACGCATTAATTCTTTTTATTTCTTATAATGGTTTTGAAAGTAATGGAAGCATAATCACAAGTAAAGATAACGGAAAAACCTGGGAAAAAATATCAATTAACCAAGAGTTTGAACTTTGGGAGGGTAATTTTCTTAAATATCTTGAGGATGAAGAACTTTATTTTGGTATAAATAGCTTAAAACAATTTGTTAGTAGTAAAGATGGTATTGAATGGAATATCATTAATATAAAAGACAATCCAATAATAAAAAATGTAATAAAATCAAGTGAGGGTTTTTGTGCAGTAGGCAATAATTCTACTTACGCTAGTAAAAATGGATTAGATTGGATAAAAACAAATGAATTCAGTTATTCTTTATCAGACTTGGCATATGGAAATGGAGTCTACATTGCAGTTGGCGAAGGTTTCGCTATTGCTAAAACCTGCTGGGATTTTTATCCTATTGAAAATTTGGATCATAGCGTAAATAAAATATTTTTCACTGGAAACGAATTTATTGCTTATCCTTCATTTAATAAGGTTGGAAAGTTACATCCATTTTTTACAACAGTTGATGGAAAAAAATGGACATATTTCGATTTAGGATTACCGTTTTATTCTATCCCAAAAATATTAACTGATTATAATTTAAATACATATTTAATTGCAAACACTGATCCTGGCTTTAACTTTAAAATTTTTGTTAAAACCAAACATGAAAATAATTGGAAGGTTATATCTGATTTTTATCCGAGAGTAAGAGATATATTTTTAGAAAATAAATCAAACTTAATTGCAGCACTAGATTGGAATAGAATAATTACTTCTGAAGATGGTGGTTTAACTTGGAAAATGGTTTTTTCAGATAATACAGAGATAAATTGGGTATTTAAAATTCGAGATACGTTTAATGCTTTTACTAAATAAAATCTAATTTTCTATATGAGATTAAAAATGACAAATTTATAAAATTAGTAAGTTTTTAATTGAAACTCAAAAAGAAATTATTCATTCTTATTTAAATATATATTTTTACTATAAATCATAGAAATGAAATTTTTCTTTTAGTTTTATTAAGAAATATACATTAAACATAAAATTAATTATAATTTATATGATTTTATTTTTCTTCCAAAATCTCTAAAAACATTAATAATTACTTAAAGAGAAAATATTTAAAAAAACAAAGATTCATACTAAAATAAATACTTTCAAAATTAATAAGTTTATCAAAATTATAAATAAATGTTTAAAAGAAAAATTTATCTCAATGTTTTAGAAAGTCGGGAAATTGCTTATTTAAAAAAATCAGATTTTTTCTTTTCTAAAATTAATATTTATTAATTCTAATAAAT
>Ga0194116_10003985_pt1 | contig 17299 bp, 19 predicted proteins | sample TA2MahsurfametaG_4_FD_148617 | JGI IMG/M metagenome (GOLD analysis project Ga0194116, IMG submission 148617) | Freshwater microbial communities from Lake Tanganyika, Tanzania - TA2015008 Mahale S9 surface | ecosystem: Environmental > Aquatic > Freshwater > Lake | place: Tanzania: Lake...
CCCATGCACTTATTAAATAATAGATTTTAAAAGAATCCTATTCTTTATTAGTTTTAATTTTAATCATAACATTAAAATTTTAATTTTACTAATAAATACTTTGAATTAGATTTACATATTTAAGTAAAATATTTAGTAAATAAAAAAATAAATGATTGGACTCAAAGTAAAAAAAGAAATGAAAGATGTTGAGAATTCAAATACTACAACTAGCTCTGGTCAATTGCAATTCAAAAAAGGTTTTTACTTCTTTAATTATCTAAAATATTTCGTAATTTTCGTTTTTAAAGCTTTAGCCTTAAATTATATTATTAAAAAAAAGAAAATTTTTAACATTCATAAAATCAGAAATAAGATAATAAATTATTATTGTTTACTTTAGAATTAAGTGATTTGAGTATTTTTGGGCAATGCAAATTAATACAAGATCCAAAAGATATCATGAATTTTAAAGCAGTGTATACTCCAGATCAAGACTCATACTGGTATGGTGGAAAATATGAATTTTCAATAAGTGTACCAGATACTTATTCTTTTGATCCTCCCAAAGTTAAATGCAATACCAAAATTTATCATCCAAATATTGATCTAAAGGGAAACGTGTGTTTAAACATTTTGAAAGAAGATTGGAAACCAACTTTGAACGTTTCAACTGTTTTAGCTGGTTTATATTTCTTATTTACTGACCCTAATCCAAATGATCCTTTAAATCATGGTAAATTATAAAATTTTTTTAATGTTGTATAAAAAAAATAATTCAAATATTCTTATTAAAAAACTCAGATGCGGCGACTGTTATGCGTGATGATTTAGATAAATTCATTGAAAATGTGAAGCTTTCTTTAAAAGGAGGAAGCATTTTAGGTGAATCATTTCCTAAATTTATTTAAATTGTAAAATTATCTTTTTAATTTTATTATTTATTAATTGCAGAGAAATAATTAATAAATAAATAGAAAAAAGAAAAAGCACATATTAATTTTTCTATAAGATAAATAAAATAAATGTTTTAATTTTAAATTTTATTGTTTAATCAAATTTTAATAATAAATTTATTTATATTTTATTTAATTGTATATATAGTATTTTTATTTAATTAAATTTATATAGACTTAGTATTTATTCATTACTTATATTCTTTTTATAGAAAAAATTTCTCAGTTTTAAAATTTTTTTCCCAAGTAAATTTTCATAATATTAAAAAATTTTTATGATTAAAAATTCAAAATTTAAAGAAATTTCCTTATAGAATATTTTTAGGATTAAGTTGCATTTACTTACATATAAGTTGTCTTTATGAATAAATTTATAAAAAATTAAGATACTAATTAATAATTTTATTTTCAAGAAATACTATAAACATAAACATAAACAAAATTACCTCTTTCTCTTACATAACTTCTATTTCAAGTTTATAATTTTTTATAATAAGTCCTATTTTTTCCTAAATTTGCTTTCTCATCAATAAATTCCAATTTTTTAAATTTTACTCTTGCTTTATCATCAAATATATCTGATATGAAAAAACTTATTAAATTTTCTGTGTATTCTGAAGAATATTTATTTAGTCGCGCTTTCCTTATAGTATTACTTTCTTGCAATTTTTTGAATTCTGCTTCGCCTTTTATAAAATTATAAAATCCCAAAGTTTTTGCCACATTTACTAAAGAATTATATTTTCTGTATGTAAGATATTTGTATTTGTTTGTTATATAATCTTTTATGTCGTTTATATTTATCTTATTGAATTTTATATTTATCAAATATATGTTTTATTAATTTAAAAAAATTAAGATTTTGTTTTTACATCTTCTAAATTCAAGCTAAAAATTATCATCAATGCTTTAATTTTATTTGCTGATTTTAAAACGTGTACTTGAAAAAATATATTTTCCGAATTAATTCCTTTTTCTTTTAAAACAATATCTATGATTTCGCATAATTCCAACAAATCTAAAGTCCTAGGTAAAAAGAATATAATTTTTTCCGCAATTTCAATTGAAGTTCGAATTATATCATAAATATTTGGAGTCATTAATTCTTTTATTGAATATACGTCTGAATCCTTATATTTAATTCCTCCCCAAGGAGGTGATAAGAAAACATAATCGGCCTATTAAAAAATATTTTGAAGCTCAAAAATAATATTTTTATTGATGTTTAAAAATCATTTTTTATACTTTCAAAATGCTTCCAGTTTTCAAAAAATCAGAATTAATAAATTCTATATTGTCTTTGCATTGATATATTTGGCAATTATTTTTGCAAATTTCAATCTTATTTGGATCAATATCTACTGCATAAACTTTCTTTCCAAATTTAGAAAACTAAAGTTAGTTTAATATTTAACTTGAATAACATTTCCTCCACTTCCACAAAAGCCATCAACAATTACTTTATCAACACAAAACTTTGCTGTATAAATAGCTAATTCTTCTGGAGTTACTGACCACCAACCTACATTATTATTAAATAATTATTATAAATTATCGCTCTTTTTTTAACTTATCTTTCCGTCAACCAAAAATAAATTTTTAAATTTTAGAGATTAAAGTACATTATTGCTTTATTAAAATTGATAGCTTTAAAACTAATAAATTTTATTCTATTTTTTATTATAAGATTTACTTTCATAATCCATTTTGATTCCTTGATCAAATAAATTATAATAATAATATCTATGATGCCAAAAAGTAATATCAGGAACAGTTTCAATTCCTTCTCTGTAATTATTTTCAACATTTTTTTTTCCTTTTTCAAATAATTCTTTACAATCGGGAAAATTAACTTTGATTATTTTAGTTATTAAAAAATTATTATTATTAGTATTTAATTTTTTAACAATTAGACTCCCATATTTTTCGAATAAATTCAGAGCATAACAGACATCAGAACTTTTTCTTTTATAAGTTTTACCAAATTTTTTATTAAATTGCTTTGGATTAGATTCTGTATTCAAAGTAAAAGAACCTTCTGAGCTTTCATCCGTAGTCGAATCTTTATCAATTAGTGCCTTTAAATTGATATTTTCATGTTGTTCAAAGTCTAACATTTATCTAATTTTTTATAAAATTTAAATTTTTATCTTTAAAAACTTTTATTCAAATATTATAATAAAAATCATGTAAAATGTTTCGAATAATTATCTTTATTAGAATCTTAAAAATCAATTGTTTTTATATTTTAAATTTTTCTAAACAAGTAACGAAATATAGATTAAAAAATAATAATTTAATTTATTTGATATTCAGATTGGTCTCAAATATTTTTCAATAAAGAGAAAATTTTATATTTACATAAACAATTTTTATAAATATTTATTAATATATCTTAATTAAGTAAAAAATTTACTATTAAAGCAAAAGAACTTAAATAAAAAACAACTAATCGATATTATTGTTTAGTTTTTCTTTTACAAAATTTTTATTATAAGAAAAAGAATTGAAACCCTCTCCTTCCTCTTTATTTTGATCAGCATTCTTAATATAAACTGTATTATACGCTCTTTCACATATGTGCTCATAAGAATGAAGATCATCATTATTTTTCAAGGTTATTGACATTGTTCTATGACTATCGTAAAAAACTGCTCTACAATCTTTACAGTTTTTTGAAAGATATGAAAATGTTGTATTCAAATTTGTTCTTTTTTCAGTAATTGAATGATTTAAAGAAAAATAAATTGAATTGCTTTCTTTATTATTTAATTTCTTGAGATCTTTTACTAATATAAATTTCTGGTTTTCTTCATCATATTTATCTTTCTCACATTTTGAATTATTTTGAAAATAAGAAAAATCATTTTCAATCTTCTCAGATTTTATTATGTTATCAGTAATCCAAAATTGTAATGAGTTAAAAACAATCGGAAAAATTATCATTACAAATATAAGCTTTAGCTTTGGATTACCTGTCAATGGTTTAAGTAGAATTTTTGCAAGTTCATCAATATATTTAGAAAAAATAACAAGTAAAGTCAAAGAAAAAAGTTTTGACTAATAAAATTAATTAATATAATAAGTTAATTTATGATTAAAATTATAAATTTAAGGGAAGAAAAATTAATATTTAATCTATATAAAATTGATAATAATATTAATTTACAAACAAAACTATAAAGAACCAGAAAAATATTTGAATACAAAAAAGGCTGATTTTAATATCATTTCCATCCTCATCAAAAGTCTTATCAGGATCTATCGTATAAATTCCGCTTTTGTATTCATATTTTGTTCCTTCCAACATATGTAAAACAAAGCTTTGTAAAATATAACAAAAAAAAGTTCCCAAAAAAGCGTCAGTAACCAAATTTATTAAATACCACTCACATTTAATTCCAATATCAGCTCCAATCCTATCGGCAATAAGTAAATTTGCAAAATGTTGAGTCAATTGACCAATAACTTGTTTAAATGTATCCAATAACCATATAATAAAAGGTCTCTTTGGTTTTTCAAATGTTCTTTTGACTATTTAATAATAAAAAATATACTCAAAAGGACTGATATGCAAATAATACCAAGGATTAATTGTACTAGTATTCCGAACCCATCGAAAAATTGGCATTCTTCTTCATGTTCGCGTAGAATTGTATAAACGCGATAAAGAATTCTCTTCATTTAAATTTGGATTATATTTAATATTTACAAATATTAAATATTCTTATTTTATTTTAAATAAATTCTTGAGTATAATTGTTAATCCTTTTATTTTTCTTTTTATAAAAATTAATAAATTAACTTTAAAGCTATGATTTCATGCATTTATAGAATTTGTTTGTAATTTAAAAAATTAAAGACTTTAATAATATTTTTAACTTAGGATTATTATCGCATTAGTTTGTGATTTGAATAAATTATTTTAATGTTTCCTATTAATAATCCCGTATTTTTATGAGTTTTTAATTTAATACAATCTAATTATTTTTAGAGTATAAATTTAAAAATTTAAAAAACATTATAAAAAATTTATTCTTTTTCTTTAATTTATTTTAAGTGCTGCTTATAAAATCTTCTATTCTATATACGATATTTTCTTCCTGATTAATTAAAAGTTTTTTAGTATATTCATTTTGTCCTTCAAAATCAAAAATTTTTAACAAACAATTTTTTTGTGAAGGAGAAAAATCCTCAGATTCTTTCGATGTATCTAATATTTTTAAATTGATTTCAAAAACACCATCCTGAGTTAATATTATCCCAGATAATTCATCTTTAAATACAGGATTTTCTTGGAGAAGAAAAATGAGTTTTTTCTCATAATCAGGAAAAGCTAAGTGGTTTGTACTAAAAACAATTTCAGCATTTAGATTACTAGTATCAACATTTTCCTTTGCCAAATAATATTCTGTCGGATGCAAATAGGAAAATAAATCTAATTTATTTCTATGAAATTTTCCAATGTAATAGACAATATGCTTACCGAAGTAATGTTTATCAAAAGTTACATAACCATTTTTAAACTCTCCATTTATTTCGAACTCTCCTTGATCATCTTTTCCTTTGGCATTAATTTTACCGTTTAAATATATGTCTAAATAGCTTATCTTAGAAGCGTGATGTATTCCTTTTTGAGAATAATAGGATTTTTCAACAAAAAGCCTGAAATATTTATCTTGCTTATTCATTATAGATATTATAATTTTTAGTTTTTCAAATCACATCTTTATATATAACAATGAGATTTACACCGTTTTTGATAATTCTTTATAATTGCTATTAAACGATGATTATAAAATAGTTTTTATCTTTCAAAGGTTTAATTTAAATTAAAGATAAATAATTTTGACTTTTAAGACACTCAATTGTTAAGGCTTTATACTTAAAAAAATAATTAACTTTTTTATTTATAAAAAAAAATTTTAATTTCATAAAATTTGAAATTAATCTAAAAAAAATACAGTCACTAATTTGATTACTTTCAAATAATTTAAATAAAATTTAAAAGATAAAAATTTCTGAAAAAAAATTTTTAAAAAATAAATTGAATTTAATATTTTGAGATTTTTTGAGATAATAGAATATTTTCCTCGATATTAAAAAATTTTATTTTTATTCAATAATCTCAGTCAACAAATTTTTGAATTATTTCATAAATATTTAATTATCAAATTATCTTAGAAGTTATGCTATATATCGTTTATCAAATAATTTAGATATTAAAATAATTTTTATCTAATAAACTAAACAATCATAACCAAAAATATTTTATAATATATATGTGAATTTTTCTTAATAAAGTAATTTCACTTAGTAAAAGAAAATTCTTATCTTAATATATCTTAAATCCGAATAATTTATCTAAAAAATCTTTAAAATATTCCTTCTAGTAATAATACAGTTAGGAATCAAAATATTATCTTGAGTTTTTTATTATTAATATAGTTTTTTGTTATCATAAATGCCTAATTTTAAGCAAATTATTCTGAATATTATCATTCTTTAATATATCAGAAATATTCAAAAAATAAAAATTTACAATATTCCAAAAATTTTTATTGTTGATAAAAATTTGGAATTAAATATTTATAATTGGATAATGTAAGATTGTATGGAGTATTTGGATAAACCAAGTTCACCAAACAATTAGAATGTAAAAAATTTAATGGACCTATGATTTGATTGTTAGAAAGAAAATAATTCAAGTTTATATTATTGTTTGAGGAATTATTTGTTTTATAATTCAAAAAAAATTGATTTCTAAAATTCTCAAAATTTTGATATAAATTCTGAAGATTAGCTCTATTATGAAAATTCTCAATTTTGTGATTAATCAAATCGAGGCTTATGTTTTGATTTAAGAAATTATCAAATTGATTATTATTATATGAGTGCTTGAGAAGATCATTTTCAAAATCAGAATTAATGTAATTTTTTTTATAAAAAGGATGCAAAATTATTTTATCATTTTCAAATGAACATTTGGAATTATTTGAAAAATAGGATTTATTACTTAAATTTATTGATATCTCTTCTTGAATTTCGAGTTGATTAAAATTTCGTTTGTTGATTATTAATGGAATAAGATCTGGAGAATTTTTATTTGAAATTGTAATGTCTTCATTTTCATTGAAATTAGAATTATTATTCTTTTGTAATTTGGTTTTACTATTGAAATAGATAATTTTACACTCTTTCTTCTCTTGAATTTCATCAACAATTCCATTGCCTTGTTTTAAACTTGATAGTTGGAATGGGTCATTTTTAATTTTAGGCTTATTGGAATCAATTTTACAGTCAATAGTAGTAATATCGGATATTGTAATAATATTGTTCAAATTTTTTTTATCATTGTTGGAATTTGGATTATTATAATTTATAAAATCATTAATGGGAAATTTTTTATTTATCTTTGCATTTCCTATTTTCTTTGAAGATTTTAGCTGATATTTTAAGAATAATATATATTAATCAAGAAATTTTGTTAAAATTTAAATAGATCATAAATTAAAAATTACATGAATTTTCTGATGTGTTCTTAAATTTCCTTTTTCTGCGAAACTTTTTCCGCATCCAGGAAAATCACATTTACAAGGTTTTTCACCTGAATGAACATATTTATGAATTCTCAAAGTTGAGTTTCTTGTAAATTTCATTTCACATAGATCACAAGCAAATGGTTTTATATTTAAATGCCTTTTAATATGGTCTTTCAAATGACCATGAGCCTTAAACGATTTGTTGCATAATTCAAACGTACATTTATAAGGTTTTTCTCCAGTATGTATTCTTAGATGAGTTTTTAAATTTCCTTTCTCATTGAATGTCTTATTGCAATCAGGATAGCTGCATTTATAAGGCTTTAATCCATTCTAATAATTTTATTAAATTTATTGATAATAAAAAATTAAATTAAATTTTTTTCTTAAAAATATTTGAGATAGAATTTATGTTAAAATAAATAAAAAATAATACAAAAAAATATGCTTATTTTTTAAATTCTTAAAAATTGTAGATATTTTCTAAATTTAAAAAATATCTAAAATTGAAAGGTTTATCAAATAAAATGGATAAAAATTACATGAGTTCTTAAATGTATCTTAAATCTGCAAAGTCTTGAATACGATTTTCTACAATTTTCAAATTTGCATTTATAAGGTTTTATTCCTGTATGTTTGCAAACATGTGATTTTAAATTTCCAATAGTGATGAAAGCTTTATTACAATTTTCGAAATGACAGATATATGGCCTTTCACCAGTCTATTCGAAAATTAAAATTAAATAAAACAAAAAAATGAGAAATGCTGAAATTTTGTAAGATAGTCAATTAAAAATTCATGATTTAAGTTTAAATGATTAGTTAGTTAAGTAGGTTTTTTGAAGAAAAAAAAATTTTGAAAATTTAATACGTGAATTCGAACATGTGTTTTGAGATTGCCTTTTTCTTTAAAAAGTTTTATGCAATTTTCATACGGACATTTGTATATTATTTTGCCTTTTATTACTTTGAAATATGTTCCTAATCTATTGCGTTTTTTTTGTGTATATTTCTTCAAAAATTAAAAAATTTAAAATCTTAAATTTTTTAAAATTATATAATCAAGCTTTTAAAATAATATAAATTAAATACTTTTTCATTTGAAATTTCTTTTTTAAATTTGTTGTCTAATTGTTTTTGGTTTTTAACAGGTAAATGATCATATACTTTTTCAGCTATAATCATACCTGTATTTCTATCTTCTTTTGGCATTTGTTTAATATTTATTTAACTTATTATTTTATTTACTTAAATAATTAATAGTTGTGATTATTTATTGATTTAATTTTTTATGTATCCTATCATCATTTTTATTATAGATGTATAACTAAATTATTAATTTTTAAATAATTAATTTTTATAAAATTTTAAAAATTTATTTTATAATTTAAAATTATCAAATCAAAATTGCTCGAATTTGAATTCAAACAATCAACAAAACGAATATAATTAAAATCATTATTTCAATCCACTTTATTAAAAAATTTTTTTAAAAATATTTTTATTGTTATTTAATTAAAGATTTTCTTAGCTTTCAAATACAATATTATATATAATAAATTATTTTATTTAAAAATCAATAATATTTATATTTATTATGAAGTTCCCCAAATTTTAGTTTTCTATAGTCTGATTAAATTATAAATGAAAAATAGCTTTTAAATACTGAGTGAAAGAAAAATTTAATTGTGTCCACTACATATCCAATTTATATTGGAAAGATTTTCTGCCAATTTTACTTCATTTTGAATTGTTATCCAACTACATTGACACGAATAACAAGTTGAGTTTGTACTTGGAATTAATTTCTAATATAAAAAATATTTATCTTGATATATTTACCTCTGATAATTTGCTTCTGTTTCCATAATTATTTCTAAAATATAAATATTCAACTGAATCATCCCATTTATTATTTTCAAATATAGAAACTCTTGTATCGCACTTGGTGCAAAGTAAATTCGAACAAACCTATAAAATTTATTTTATAGAATTTATTATGCTATATATATATTTTCAAAATTTTAAGGAATTTTTATATTAAAATAAAGAATATTTAATATTTTTCTTAAATAATCTTATAAAAATATTATTATTACTTGATTTTTAAAATTATTTTTATTCCCTAAATAAACCAATTCACAATACTTTAACGGGTATCCAGAATTAATTTTATTAGTCTGATAATTATTTTCATAATTATTATTATCATTTATCTGCAATTTTTTCTCATAATCATATGTATAGTCATCATAGTCAAAATCATCTAAATCATCGTTTTTATTGTTCGTTCTATTTTCTTGATATTTATTATTATGATCAAAATATTTATTAAAATCAACTTTTTTTAAATTCTGCTGGTTTTGATTTTTTGAAGAAGGAGTATTGGAAGGTGTATATGAATCGGTGCTTTGGAAATATTCTTATTTAATTAATAATAAGATGAACTTTACTTCTGTTAAAACTTTCTGTTTTAATCCCATCATCATTCAAAGAATTTAAAATATCTTCAAGTAATTTATCTTCATTCATTTATATTATTGTTACAATAATTAATATTACAAAAATTATATAAAGTAAATTGTAATTCAACATATATTTTGCGATTTCTTATAAAGAAATATAAATATTAAAAACTTAATTTTATAAAATTGAATATAAAGAAAGAGCATCACTCAAAGAAAATAAGCATTTAAATTATCATAAAATAATTTTATATTTAGTAACCGTAATTTTTATACTAAATTATATAATAATTTATTTTTTTCATAACCAATTTCTTATTTTAAATTTAATTCAGATAACAAAAATAAAATTTATAAATCAAAAATGAAATTTGTGAACAACTTGTCATTAAACAATTCTTCAAATCAAAACCTTTTTAATGTAATTCATGAACAAAATATAAAAAATGAAAGAAAAGGTTTAATAGTGTAAATCAATCAACAAATTTTTATAATAATATAATTAATTGAAATAAAACAATTATTTTTTTATTTTTTTTTAAAAATTACAAATTTCAACTCTGCATAAAACTCAAATTATTTTGATAGCTCTATGATGCAAGCATTAAATAACCAATCTATAAAATTAAAAAATGAAAATGAAAGATTTGAATTGCTTCAAAATTTAAAGAATTCTTATAACAAAGTTTCAAGTTCTCCAAAATTAAAATTAAGCAATAATAATGATCATTCGATTAATAAGAACAATTCTTATATAAATGAAATAAATTCAAGGGTAATTGATAAAAATAATTTGCCATTTCCAGAAAAAGGAAAAAAGCATTTTAATTATCATCCAAGTTTAGATAGCAATGTTAGTTTAGTTTTTAAAGATAAATACGATGACTCTAAAGAAAGAATAGATCAACTGGTTAATTTTTATAAGGAAATTTCAGGTAAAGAGCAAAAATATCAATACTCTCCTGAAATTTTTTCTTTTTATAATAAGGATCAATCAGATCCTTTGAAAAAATATTCATATAAAATTCGGGCAACCAATTTATCAACTGAAAATCCAAATTATGTGATAGGTAATTTTATATTTTAAATTAGAGAAACCACCTAACGAATATATTGTATATAGATTTAATAATAATGCGATGAATAATAAAATATCTCACGGAAGACAACTAAGTATATGTAACTCAATTAAGAGAGAAGGAGATGAAGATATTTATAAAGGTAAAAATAATAATCTTTATCGAAATACGTTTTATCAATTTTGAATTTTAAATATCTTTCTCTAAAAAGCAAGCAATCGTATTAAGAATTCGTATAATGAACTAATAAGAAAAGATAATGATAAGACTAGAATTAATACTTTAAAAAGAGATTTAGAAAGCAAAAATTTTTACGAGGTTAATAACAGCACTCTAAAAAATATAAAAGATGATAGAGAATTTGACATTATTGGTGATATTCAGAAAAAATTAGAACTTCGAAATGAATACGAGAATTTAATAAGTATGAATAATAAAAAGTCAACAACAAACAATTTTATTGAGAATTATAAAAATATCAATCAAAGATTAAACAATGATAAAGACAATTTTAATAAAAATGATGATAATATCAAAATTGAAAGATTAAGAAGAAATAATAAATTGGATATTTCAGATAAAAACTTCATGTCCAAAGTAAATCAAATAAATTACATTCCTGAAAGTAGAAACATGAATAATAATTCAAATAATATTATTAATGTTTTTGATTCAATAAATGGCAAGAAAGAAATTTTTCAAAAAGGTAAAAAAGTTGATTATGAAAATATAAGAAATAAGCAAGTTAATATAAGTTATGAGCAAGAAAATCTAAGGAATAAAGGAAAAAAAAATGATGTTTCAGACATAAATAAAGAAAATAATCAAAGCAATAAAAATATTCTTGGAGTAACAAGGTTAAGGATGATGGATCCTATAGGTATGTATTTATTAAATTATAAAACCTTCTTTTTAAAATTAGAAAAATTGAAATTGCTCAATGAATTGAATGCCAAAAATGAAATTAGAAAAAATAGTCCAGTTAATTCTATTTATGACAAACGAAATAATGAAACAGAATTAAAACTTATAAAGAAACATAATACAGCTATTTAATAATTTATAAATTGATATTCAATTTAAATAGAATCTCTTGCTATTCTAAATAGAAATCGCTTTGAACTTTTGGTTACATAAATTTTATTTTTGGATTTAAGTAGAAAAATGTCCGTCTGGTTTTAAATAAAAAAATAAATTTCTAATTTTTATATAATATTGAAATTTATAAATATAAAAAATCTTTTTTCGCTGATTATTTATTTAATATTGAACGAATTAATCAAAAGATTTTATAAAAATTTTAATTTGTTTAATATGAAATGCTTTATTTTATCTATAATAAAATGAAAAATATTTATTAGAAATCTCACATTAAAAAATCACTAAACGAATAAAAGTAATAAAAATAAATTAAAAATAGACTAATGGAGCAAAATTTCCTCAACTTGTACTCTAAAGAATTTGTACTCGAAACTTCCCAAATTCAAGAATGGATAAATTACCTCATAGAAATAAAAAATCAAGCAAATGTATTGCGAGAAAGTACGCAAGTAGAAACAACAATTCATGAAATATTGGGCAAAAATATGATAACAGTTGTGAAAAATTATTATAACAACGTAATAATGTATAGTGATGAACCTTCTCAATTGTTTTCTATTACAAAATTATTTTGTAATATTTTTGAATCAACTGGAAGACATTTAACTCAAGATATTTTAATGCTAAATATTCATGTAAACAAATATTTAGCAAACATGATTCAAGAAGTCGATAAGCTAATTAAAAATATTATGCAAAATTCGTCATTTAATATGGATGAATTCATCAACGTAAAAAAATCTTATAATTTAATACAAGCAAAATATTTGAAACTTAAAACCGATATAGAAGAAGCACATTTAGCAAAGAAAAAAATTGAGGTTGATCCAAAATTAATATATAATATTTCACTCAAGGACAAAGCAGAGCAAAAGATTTTGACGCTCCTTAAAGAAATGCAAATAATTTTACCTGAATTAGAAAATATTTCCAAAGAAGTGGATAATAAGAAATCTGCATTTAATAAGCTCATGAAAGAATCATTTGAATTAATAGTGGGATGCGTTTTTAAAAATCATGTAAGAATAAGAGAGACTTTCTTTTTGCTTTCGAAAGAAAAAGAAGATATATTTTATAATGTAAAAGAAATATTCAATCATAATTTTGAACAAATAAGAGAGACAAATTACCAGTTAAATGACTTTGTTGAAAGAAAATATGCAGAAATAAAAAATATTTTTTATGATTCAATTGACACAATTATTATAAATGAAGATGATTACTTTCTTGCTAATTCCTTAATAAACATCTCTGATACACTTTTAAACTATGCAGAAAATTTTTATAATTTGATGAAGAAAAGAAAGCGTTTATTAAAAGAATTTTCTAATTTTTTCATTATGTTCTCAAAAACATGTGAAAATCATTTTAATTCATACATCAAAATTATAAAACAAATCCAATCTGCAGTTCAAAATTTTAAAGATGTTTGTAAAGGAACCAAAAAAACTTGGGATATAATTCTTCATCAATTATCAGAAAATCACAATGCATACGCTGCTTTTACAAAAAATTTAATCAATTCTTCGAATATATATATTTTAAAAACAGCCAAAGCTATAAAATTAGAGTATGTAAAGTTCTTAGATAAATGGAATAAATACTCAAAACAAATAAATTCTATGAAACCCCAACTTTTAAAAATAAAAACTAATAAAAATAAAATTATTTCTCAAATGAATGAATTGCGTAGTAGCCTTACTAGTGTAACTAATAGTGCTAATGGGGGACCTACAACACAAGAAAAAAATAACTCAAAGATAGATAGCAAGATTTCACAGTTAAAAGAAGAAGAAAGTAATATTCGAGAAAACACTAATATTACTTGTAAAAAATATAAAGAAATAATCATTCAAAGCATTGATTTTTTAAAAACAACTGTAAAACTTATTCGAGAGAACGAATCCAAGAAATTAAAAGGTTTTACAGAGATCTTGGATAATATCGGAAAAAGTTTTAAAAATATAATTGATAGAAATTTAGACTTATTAAATAATCAAACTGAAATTAGTATCAATACTGATATTTATGAAGAAGTAAAAGATATATTTTCTAATTATCTCGAGAAATATAATATTACTGAAAAATATTTTGAGTTAATCATTAAAAAATTAATTAAAAATAGCTCCTTTAATTCAGATGATTATGCTAGAGATAAAATAAATTCTTATTTAAGTCAGAAAGAAAAACATAACACAAGCCCTTTAAATGGAAATCAAATGATAACTCTTAATCAACCAGAAAATAATAATTTTTCAAATAATTATGCAAATTTAGGAATGAGGAAAAATTATGGAGCTACCTATGAAAATGCTGTTCAGCAAAGCAATAACTATTTTACTCAAAATAATCTTCAAAACCAAAATAATTTTGTGCAAGGAATAAATATAAAAAATTTTTCAAGTTCTATCTTGGGGCAAGAAAATAACTTAATAAGACAAAATCTTAATCAAAGCAGTATTAGCTACTCTTTAGTCAATTTAAATTTGAATTTAAGCAATGAAGATACAATAAATAGTCCACAGAAAAATAAAAGAAGTGGCAATATTAAAGTTAATTTCGATAATAATAACTTAAATAATATAGCTGGAAATCGTTTTATTTTAGGAGATAATAATAGTAATTATTTCACCTCGCCTATTAATCAAAATCTTATTTGCAACGAAGATAACTTAATGAATTTAAGCTCTAATAGAATTATAAATTATAATTATAATAATATTAATCTTCAAGAAAAAAATAGTGAGAATGACATCTTAACAGGTAGCAACAATCAAATTGAAAATAACACAATATTCACATTAATGAAAAATAACAATAATAAAAGCCAAACTGCCTCTTTTAATCAAATGAATAGAGAAGAAAATAATCGAATTCAACCTCAAAAAATCGCAATAAATGTAACTGAAGATAATTCTAAGCAAAGAAATCTAATCTTTAAATCAGAAAATGAAGCCAATAATGAAAGATCTCATTTAACATGTGATGAAGCTATGATTATAGATGATATTGAAAAATCAGATTTTGAATCAGATAAGCTAAAATTGAAAAATATGAATTTATTAAAACAAAATCAAATTGGAGATGAAATAAGAAATTTTAATAATTTTTATAATGATGAAAATGAAGACTCTTCTTTAATAGAAACTCTTGGTAATATGGAAGAAGAAAAAATGAATTTTATCAATCTTGAAAATTTTAAGGTTATATCAAATAATGGTTATGAAAATATTAAAGAGAATGAAATAAAAGAATACATGGAAAAATTAAACAATATTAATTCAAGTGAGAAAGCAGATATTAAGATTAGTAAAAACCATAGAGCAGGAAATTTTATATTAGAAGAAAATGAAATTTTTATTGATAGTTACTCTTGTGCCTATTCAGATAAAATACTAATGCAAGGAAAATTATATGTAACATCAAAAAAACTTGCATTTGAATCAATGTTTAATAATAAAACTTTCTTTGGATCAACTAAGCTCATAATTCCTATTCAAGATATTGAGAAGGTTGAGAAAAAATATAATTTAAAAATATTTGATAATTCATTAGAAATAGTTACTAAAAAATCGAAACTATTTTTTACATCTTTTGTAAGTAGAGATCTATGTTTTAAAGTTGTTACACAATTACTAGAAGAATTAAAAAGGAAAAATGAAGAGAACAAACTAGCTCTTGAAAATAATGATAATCAAGAAACCGAAAATAATTTAAATGAAAATCTATATAATAGAGGACAGAAATTTTCAATTAATAGAAGAAGCAATTTAAATTTTGGAAATAATGTTTTAAAAAAAATTGATTTTCTCAAACGTTTAGACACTTTGCATAAAGAAAATTTAGCCAAATTTGAAGGAACTGATCAATTTAAAAGTTTCGATTTCTTTAAAAACGTATACTATAATAATGAACCCATCGGAAATATAGCTTTGCCATTAATTTTCAATTACATTTATAATCCAGAGATTATTTGTGATGAATTGAAATGTAATAAAACATTTTGGGAAAGTTTATTTATATTACGTAAAGATTATGATTTATTAATCGATTATGTAAAAAGCCAAGTTCCCAAATTCTATTCAGATTTAGATTATTTAATGGGAGTTTTATCAAAATTCGAAGAAGAAAATCTAAATGAATTTTTAGATGAAATTACTAAATGGAATACCGAGCCATTGAAATATAATTATAAATTAACCCATCCACTAAAGAAAAAAATGATGGGACCTGATAAAGTAAATATTTCCAATAATTTCAATATATATTTCATCTCTCCTAAGTTATTTATTGTGGAAGAAATATGTAATAGTACTGGATTTACTTACTGTGATTATTTTGTTTCTTTTACACAGTTTCGATTTTATTGTGACTATAAGTATGATAATAAAGAAAACTGTTTTAAATTCATTACAAGCTTATCTGCTGGCTTTCAAATCAATTTTTTTAAATCATGTATGTTTAAAAGTATTATAGAGACAGAAGGAGCAAATGATTCAGAAGAAAATATTCGATTTAATGTAATGGAAAAGATGCAGCAAGTATTTGAAAATCAGAGTCCAATTTTTAATGAATATTTTAAGAAAATGACAGATGAGAATAATCAAAGATTATCGATTAATTATGCTTTAGACAATATAGATATTGAAAATAATAACGAAGATAATTTAGAAAATAAATTAAATGAAGATCTTGAAAGATCTGATGTATTCAATGACTTGATAAATGATAAAAATAATTCTAAAAATAAAAATGAAGATTTTAATCAAAACGATAAAAATAGTCAAAATACAGATGTATTAAAAATTTTAAAATTTAAAGTTGAAAAAAAATTATTTATTAGGCTTTTAATGTATGTGTTTTTGGTTTTATTTATTCTATATAATTTAAAAGTAATAATTTTAGACAAAGAGTTTACATTCGATAAACTCATCAATATTATGTTGATTATAGTGATTTTCTTTATTTTTAAATCCTAAAATAAATAAATTTATTTATTTTATTTATTAAGATGATTAATTTTCTAAAGAAATTTTTATTTATAATCATGTTTATTAAAATACTTTTAAAAGGAATTTATTTTCAAGATGTTCAAATAAAGTATTAATTTAAAATAAATTAAAAATATTTTTATTTTTTTAAATATTTTTAATGATTTCTATAGATTTTGGGGATTG
>Ga0194116_10003987_pt1 | contig 17297 bp, 11 predicted proteins | sample TA2MahsurfametaG_4_FD_148617 | JGI IMG/M metagenome (GOLD analysis project Ga0194116, IMG submission 148617) | Freshwater microbial communities from Lake Tanganyika, Tanzania - TA2015008 Mahale S9 surface | ecosystem: Environmental > Aquatic > Freshwater > Lake | place: Tanzania: Lake...
ACGTGGTTTCCGACTTCGACCGTCAGGAGTTGGTGAACACCCTTGATCAGGTGCGCCGCGACGTGTCGACCCGCTACGACCTCAAGGACTCGAACACCGAGATCGACCTGGAGGAGACCAGCTTCACCATCACCACCGCCAGCGATATGACCCTGCAGGCGGTGGAAGACGTGCTGCGCCAGAAGGCCACCAAGCGCGACCTCTCCCTCAAGATCTTCGACTTTCAGACCCCCGAACCCGTGGGCGGCAACCGGGTGAAGCAGCTGGTGAAGCTGCGTAAGGGCCTCACGCAAGAGCTGGCCAAAAAGCTCAGCAAAACCGTGCGCGATGAGCTCAAGAAGGTCACCGTGGCAATTCAGGGCGATGCGCTGCGGGTGACCGGCAAGAGCAAGGACGATCTCCAGGCCGCCATCAATCTCCTGAAGGCTCAGGACGTGGAGGTGCCGCTGCAGTTTCAGAACTACCGCTGAACGGCAGCGGCAGCATCTCGATCTCAGGCAGCTCAGCAGCCAGCTGGCTCAGGCGTGCGTGCAGCGTCTGCGCCAGCTGCTGGAACTGGGGTTTGTGTGCAAAATCTCGCCGCACCACCTGGGCTTCGCCGGATTGGATCGGCAGCTGGAGCGGCAGGCGATGCATGGCTGGCCCGGGCAGCTTATGGCTCAGCGCCGTGCCGTAGCCAATCGTGAGTTCCTGCTCGGTTTTGCCCTCCCACAGCTGCTGCTGGTAGCGCTTCATCCGCACCGGTGAGCTCCAGAGCCCGATCTTGCGCACCGCCTGTTCAAATTCCGGGTAGGCCTTGGCCGGCAGCGCCAGGCTCGGGAAAGCGGCCAGATCGGCAAAGCTGAGGGAGGGCCGATTCAGCAGGGGGTGGCCTTCTCCCACCAGGCAGTGCACCGGCATGTGCGACAGGCAGATGCTGGTGAGATCGGGATCGTTGGCGTCTGGGAGGTCGGGCCGGCCAGCCAGCCACACATCCACGATCCGCTCGCGCAGCAGCTCCCAGTTGCGCTGCACACCCACGATGTTGCATTGCCCCAGCGTCCAGCCCTCTGGCACCGGCGTGCACAGCAGCGGCCCCGACCAGTAGGAGGCCTCCAGCCGCAGCGGCCGGTGGCCCATCCAGCGTGCGATCTGATGCACCCGCCGCTCCGCCGCCAGCAGCGGCTCATTGCCAATCAGGTCCCATTCGCCATCCAGCTTGTGGCCCTTGATGTCGAACAGGCGCAGGCAGCGGCGCGCCGTGCGCGACACGTGGGTTGGCTGATTCCAAGCCGCTCTGCTACGGCATCCCCGGTGCGCAGCCAGAGAAGCCCGTCGAGAGCGGCCAGCACGTCCTGCTCAACCACGTGGGAGGGATCACAAGCCCCCAGCATCGGCCAGGGCAGGCGTGCAGCAGCATTCGTAGAGTTGCTGCAGCGCATGGCGGCTGCACATGGCTCACGGCCGCTGGCGCTTCTGGATTGACCGCGGCGGCACCTTCACCGATGTGGTGGCGCGCTCACCGCAAGGTGAGCTGCTGGTGGACAAGATTCTCTCGGTGCAGCCTGATCAGCCGGGGGATCCGGCGGTGAGGGCCATCCGCCGCCTCCTCGGGATCGGCTCAGCCGATGCTGCGATTCCGGAGGGGTGGATTGAGGAGGTGCGGCTCGGCACCACGGTGGCCACCAATGCCTTCCTTGAACACAACGGTGCGCCCACCTTGCTACTGGTGAACCAGGATTTTGCTGATCTGCTGCGCATCGGCGATCAGCACCGCCCTGATCTCTTTGCCTTGGCGATTGAGCGCCCGGATCCGCTGTATCAGCGCGTGATCGAGGTTCAAGGGCGCATCGATGCCAACGGCGCGGAGTTGGAGCCGTTGCTGCTTTCGGAGGAGCTGCACCTGCAGGTGCAGCAGGCCTGGGCCGATGGCATCCGCAGTGTTGCTGTGACTCTGCTGCACAGCGTGATCAATCCGAGCCATGAGCTGGCGATCGGCGCCTGGTTGGAGGCGTTGGCGTTCGATCAGATCGCCCTGTCGCACCAGGTGAGCCCCTTGCCGCGTTTGGTGCCCCGCGGCCACACCACGGTTTTGGAGGCGGCGGTTGCCCCGGTGCTCAGCGCTTACCTCCAGCAGCTGCGGGCGGATCTGGGCAGCCACGTGCCCCTGCAGGTGATGCGTTCCAGCGGGATGCTCACCGCTCCTGAGGCGTTGCATGCCAAAGACACGCTCCTATCGGGGCCGGCCGGCGGGCTGGTGGGGGCCGCCCGCACGGCAGCGGCGGCCGGCTTCACACGGATTGTTGGCTTCGATATGGGGGGCACGTCCACGGATGTTTGCTATGTGGAGGGTGCCTGGCCCCGCCAGCAACAGGTGGAGTTGGGCGGCGTTCCGATCCAGGCGCCGATGCTGGCGATCCACACCGTGGCGGCCGGCGGCGGCTCCTGCCTGAGCTTCGACGGCCTGCGGCTGGTGGTGGGGCCGGCCTCAGCGGGGGCTGATCCAGGGCCCGCATGTTACCGGCGCGGTGGCCCGCTCACGATCACCGATGCCAACCTGCTGTTGGGCCGGCTGCAGCCGCAGCATTTTCCGGCGGTGTTTGGCCCCGATGGCGATCAGCCCCTGGACCTCGGGGTGGTGCAGCAGCAGTTCAAGGCGTTGGCTGCCGCCATGGGCTGCAGCCCTGAGCAGGCAGCCGAAGGCGCGTTGGCCGTGGCGCTCGAGCGCATGGCGGAGGCGATCCGGCGCATTTCGATCCAGCAGGGCCACGATCTGCGGGAGGCGTTGCTGTGCAGCTTCGGCGGCGCGGGCGGCCAGCACGCCTGCGCGTTGGCCGAGCTGCTCGGCATGCGCCAGGTGCTGTTGCATCCCCTGGCTGGAGTGCTGTCGGCCTATGGCATCGGCCTGGCCGATCAGGGGCAGGTGCTCGAGCAGAGCGTGGATGAGCGCCTCAGTGATGCGCTGCTGCCGCAGCTCGAACAACGGGTTGCGCGGCTACTTCAGTCCCATCTCCAGGGCGGAGTTGGCGTTGATGGTGGAGTGCGGCTGGAGCGCCTGCTGTACCTGCGCTGGCCGGGCTCGGACCAGGCTTTGCCGGTGCCCTGGCTGCAGCAGACCAGCGCGGCGGCGCTGTTGCAGGCGTTTGAGCAGGCCTATCGGGCCCGTTATGGCTACCTCCCCTCCAGGCCGGATGGAGTGGCCGGGTTGCCTGAGGTGGCGCGTTTCTCGCTGGAGCTCACCTGGCCGGGCGAGCCGTTGCACGTGGTGCCTCCTGCAGAGAGGGCTCCAATCGACGCTTCAACGTGTTCGGTGCAACTGCACATCGGTGGCGCTTGGCAGAGCGCGCCGTTCTGGCGGCGCGAACACCTGGCTGTGGATCAACAGCTCATCGGTCCGGCGCTGATCGCCGAGGCCACGGGCACGATCCTGCTGTTGCCGGGCTGGAGGGCGCGCGTGCTGCCGGCGGGTGAACTGCTGCTGGAGCAGCAGGCCGTGGCACCTCGGCCTCCGCTCACCGCCAGCGAGAGCCCATTAGATCCCATCCAGCTGGAGTTGTTCAGCCATCGCTTCATGGCGATCGCCGAGCAGATGGGCACGCGCCTGCAGCAAACCAGCGCTTCGGTGAACATCCGCGAGCGGCTCGACTTTTCCTGCGCGCTCTTTGATGCGGCCGGTGGCCTGGTGGCCAACGCTCCGCACATCCCTGTGCACCTGGGTTCGATGGGGGAGAGCGTTCTGGCCTTGCTGCGCGATGTGCAGCAAGGCGTTCTGGAGCCTTTGGCCCCAGGCGATGCGGTGGTGTCCAACAACCCGTTCAACGGCGGCACCCACCTGCCGGATCTCACGGTGATCAGTCCGGTGTTTTCAGGCGGTCAACTGGTGGCGTTTGTGGCCAGTCGCGGCCATCACGCCGATGTGGGCGGGATCACGCCCGGCTCGATGCCGCCCCACAGCACCAGCATCGAGCAGGAAGGATTGCTGATCAACAACGTTCCCCTGGTGCGCCAGGGCTCCTTGCTGGAGGCACATTGGCGCGAACGCCTCGGTGCAGGAGCCTTCCCTGTGCGCAACCCCGATCAGCTGATGGCTGATCTGCAGGCCCAGGTGGCGGCCAATCACCTTGGGGTGGAGCGGCTGCAGGAGTTGATCCAGAGCCAGGGGCTCGATGCGGTGGGCACCGCGATGACTCAGGTGCAGGAACATGCCGCTGAAGCCGTGCGCCGGGTGATTGATCAGCTCGCCGATGGAGCAGCGCGGGTGCCCATGGACTGCGGCACCGAGATTGTGGTGGCCGTGCAGGTGGATCACGCCCGGCGCCGCGCGCGGATCGATTTCAGCGGTTCTTCGCCTCAGCAGCCCAGCAATCTCAACGCTCCCCTGGCGATCACCAAGGCGGTGGTGCTTTACGTGTTCCGCTGCCTGGTGCAGGAGCCAATCCCGCTGAATGCTGGTTGTTTTAAGCCGCTCGAACTGGTGGTGCCGAAGGGTTCCGTGCTGAACCCCCAACCCCCGGCAGCCGTGGTGGCCGGCAATGTGGAAACCTCCCAGGCGGTGGCCAATGCCTTGTTTGCGGCGCTGGGGGTGATGGCGGCGGCCCAGGGCACGATGAACAACCTGAGCTTCGGCAACGCGCGCTGCCAGTACTACGAAACGATCTGCGGCGGCACCGGCGCAGGTGAGGGCTTTGCCGGTGCTTCAGCGGTGCAGTCGCACATGACCAACTCCCGCCTCACCGATCCGGAGATCCTGGAGCAGCGCCTGCCGGTGCGGCTGGAGCGCTTCTCGATCCGCCATGGCAGCGGCGGCGCCGGCCTTTGGCGCGGTGGTGATGGGGTGGTGCGCGAGTTGCAGGCGCTTGAGCCGATCACCCTCTCGCTGCTCACCGGCAGCCGAGAGGTGGCGCCCTTTGGCCTGGCTGGTGGGGAGGCCGGAGCCTGCGGCGCGAACGCCCTGCTGCGCGCTGATGGTGAGCGGGTGCGCTTGCCGGGGCGGGCCGCTGTGGAGCTGGCGGTTGGCGATCGGGTGATCGTGGAAACGCCCGGTGGTGGGGGGTATGGAGCGGCCCAGCGGAGCTCTTGAGCGTTTTGGTGTGAGCGCTGTGGGTTGGTCGCAACGCTCTGTCTGTAGGCGGATATCCACGGATATCCAGACTTGGACAGTTCCCCACGCCAATCCCGCCGTGCTGCTCCACCGCCTGTGCATCGGCACCGCTGCGGCCCTGGCGGCCATTGCTCCCGTCCACGCCAACCTGCTGCAGGAGCAGGCGCAGCGCTTCCATCCGGTGGAATCCAGCGGCGGCATCGTGGCGGCGCAGGAGGCGCAGGCCGCAGCGGTGGGTGCTCAGATTCTGCGCCAGGGCGGCAACGCGGTGGATGCGGCGGTGGCCAGCTCGTTTGCGCTGGCGGTCACGCTGCCGCAGGCCGGCAACCTGGGTGGTGGTGGGTTTCTGGTGCTGTGGCTGCCGCGCAGCGGGCCGATCAGCACCTGCAGAGCCGTGGCCCGCGATACGTCTCCTCCCCAGGCGCTGGCGGTGGGTCGCGGTGAGGCGGTGGCGCTCAACTTCCGCGAAACCGCGCCTCAGGCTGCGGGCCCGGATCTGTTTCTCAACTCCGATGGCAGCGTGAACCGTGAGCGGGCCCTGCGCAGCCTGCTCAGCACGGGCGTGCCCGGCACGGTGGCGGGGCTCACTCGGGTGCAGGCGCGCTATGGCTGCTTACCTCTGGCAGCGGTGATGCAGCCCGCCATCCAGCTGGCGGAGCAGGGTTTTCCGGTGGGGGCAGAACTCAGTGCCTCCCTCGAGGCTGCGGCGCCGCTGCTCAAGGCCCATCCCGCCAGCGCCCGGCAGTTTTTCAAGGCCGGTGGCCAGCCTTATCGGCCCGGTGAGCGGCTCAGGCAGCCTGAGCTGGCTTCCAGCTTGCGCTGCATCGCTCAGCAAGGCTCCAGCTGCTTCTATCGCGGGCGATTGGCTCAGCAGCTCACAGCCCTGATGCAGGCTGGTGGAGGCCTGATCACCGCAGCAGATCTGGCGGCCTATCAAGCCCCCTGGGCCACGCCGCTGCAAACCACATTCCAGGGCCACCGCGTGCTCACCATGCCGCCTCCCAGCGGAGGTGGCGCCACGCTGCTGCAGCTGCTCAATGTGCTCGAGCCGCTCAAGCTTGCCCAAAGCGGCCTCAACAGTGCTGCCACGATCCACACGATGGTGGAAGCGATGAACCTGGCCTACCGCGACCGCAATCGCCTGCTTGGTGATCCTGATCAGGTGGCGATGCCGCTGGATCGTCTCCTCAGTGCTCGCTATGCGGCCGAGCAACGCCAACGCATTCGTACCGATCGCCATCGGCCGGCGGCCGAGCTGGAGGCCGAACCCAGCCCAGTGCTTGGCGGCACCAACACCACTCATCTTTCAGTGGTGGATCGCGATGGCGGCTTGGTGGCTACCACCACCACCCTCAACACCGCCTACGGCAATGGCATCACGGTGCCGGGAGCGGGCTTCCTGCTCAACAACGAGATGGACGACTTCACCGCCAAACCCGGTGCCCCGAATGCCTACGGCCTTCGTCAGGGCAGCCAGAACGCCATTGCACCAGGCCGCCGGCCCCTCAGTTCGATGACGCCGACCCTTGTGTTCCGCCCGGATGACTCACCATGGCTGGCCACCGGCAGCCCCGGCGGTAGCCGCATCATCACCACGGTGTTGCAGGTGTTGCTCAATCGCCTGGTGCATGGTCTCAACCTCGCTTCCGCTGTAGCGGCACCTCGCATCCACAGCCAGCTGTGGCCCGACCAGATCAGCATGGAGCAGGGCATCAGCCCTGACACAATCCGATTGTTAGAGCGTCAAGGACACAATGTTGTCCTCGCTCCGTCCATGGGCTCGGCCAACTCCGTTGAGTTTCGTGTTGACTCTCAATCCGATGAATTAGGGAAGGATTCCATGAAGACCTACGGCTATGCCGATCAAAGGCGGCTTGGCTCTGATGCCATAGCGGAGTGATGACTTTTAGGCGTAGAAAATTGAACCGAGAAAACGTTTCTCTTCAGGCTTTTGTTTGCTTGCTGACGGCGTTTTCGCCATGCGGAGAGCCTGCAGACGGTAGACGGCAAGATAAATGCCGCATCGGAAGGGGTGGTGTGGCTCTCTCTTTGTCGTAATGCGTCTCGTACACTCCGTGAGACTTTATTGCTATTAGATTTCTAAGCTCGGCCAGGAATATTGGAATATTTGAAAGGATCACCGTTGCTAGTGGGCTGATTGCCGCTGAGGTGGCGCCTACTGCTGCTAATAGTCTTGAGCCGGTGATAATCGAGAAGTTACTTGTTGCTGTTTTTTCTATATTTCGACTGAGCTGGATAATGCGAGGTAGCCAGTGAACATCGGCCCCAAGCGTGATGTCGCAGATGCTTCCTGTGATTGTGCTGTCGGCGTCAACATCCAGGCAGATAGAGACATCTGAGCGAGTCAGTGCGGGTAAATCATGTAAGACGTAGCCAAGATACGCTACCCCGTCCCCTGTCTTTTGCAGGTCTCGCACAAGCTCCATGCGATCAAAAGCGTCGAAGTTTCCATGCAGATTGGTTTCATGGCTGATGCCAAGTGGCTCAACCAATTCGGTCATGCGTGTTGCGTTCTCGCTGCCTACCACGTGAATGCTGATTCCAAGGTCTTGCAGCGCTTGGCACACACCGACCCAGCCATCACCTGGCTTGGTAATCAGTTCAATATGGCCGAGTAGTTCATTGTTTTCCCAGATTTCAAGCGGATCCAGATGGGTGTAATGAATCAAATCAGGATGATTCTTCTGTTCTTTTAAGCAAAGCTTTCTGCCGTTATCTAATGTGATGATCCAACCTTCTTCTGACAAGTGATTCAGCTCAGCGTGGGCAACTTCTATGGGTTGCGATAGATGTCCAAGCTGGTCAGACCAGATCCTGACCTCATTTTCTTCAAGAAGATAATTCTGAAGTCCGGCCAGGATGCGAAGAAGTTCGCCCTTCTGCTTTTTGTATTTGGGGGCCAAGTGCTCACGCACTTTGATGCCGCCAACTCTGTCAAGGCAGCTACGGCTGATCACAAGGTGCCTTACCTTGCTTAGTGCATAAAGCGAATCGGGTGCATTAATATGAACTCCCTGGATTCCAAGTGTATAGATAGCAGTTAGTTTGGAGCTTATATTGCTTGTCGACCAAGCGTTAACGGGGTCAAATTGAAAAATGCCGATGGATCTTTCAAGTGTTCCGAAGAGCATCGTTAGTCCACCGGCACCAAGCAGAAGTGGCGTTGCGATTTCATTGTATTTCTCGAGGTTCTTGTCTACTTTTGTGGCTGTTAGTTTTGTGGCTTTTGTCTGGATGATGCCGATGTAAGCATCGTGATCTTCGATAATATCGTCAACCCTGAGGGTTCCCGAGCCTTTGATAACCATTGAGCCTGCCTCGATGGAGTCGCCAGCTTTTTTCCTTTGTGGTCTCCAGTCGCCATCGACAATTCTGTTGATTACGATCACTTCTCCTTCGACAACAGTGCTGTTCAGAAAGATGTGTGACTGAGGTGTTGCGGGATAGGTATCACCGCGTTTGGCCTCTAGGAGTTCGTCTCCGTCTTTTTTATCATTTCCATTAATCTGAATGCTGACAATGCTGCGGATGCGATCTACGAATTCTTGGGATCTCTCTTTGGGCTGACTTTCACTCTTGGTAAGCTGTTCTATGGCTTCGCTTGCGTCCCCAAGGCCAATCTCCAGTAAAGCTTCGCCAGCATGCCCTTCTGCTATTAAAATGCTTGTAAAGGCTAATTCCAGAATCTCGGGTGATAACTTTCGGTGATGGTGCCAGTGCTCTTTGATTTCTTTCGCGACAGGAATCAGTGAGATGGCTGCCCCCAAGGCAATCACTGCGACCGGTATGGGCAGCAGAATTTCTGCAATCAGAAGCCCCCCTACGAAAATTCCATTCCTAACCGCAGAGCTATGAATTAATTTTGTATTCCATTTTTCAATTCTAAGATGGGTAAGGGCGAATTGAAGTTCGTTGTCGATGCTAGGGAGCGTTAGGCAGTCTTCCAGGAGTTCATCGATCTCATTCTGACGATGTTTTGGGTAATGAACTATAAGATCTCCGTTTATTCGGTTAATCCGAAAGTCCTTCAGCCAGTGGCAGCGGGTTAGTGTGATGATGCAGTGATGTCTGAGTATGACGGATTCGAGTAGTTGATCACAGTTGACCCGGGTTCTGCCTGGCAGGCTGCTGCGAATTCGGTAATGAGGTTGAGCCACCGTAATGCTCTGCGATCGAAGAACTATTATGTACCAAGGAAGAATGTACCTGCTCCAATCACGCCATAGAGTGTCAAGAGTAATGATCCTTCGTACCAGCTGAGCTTGCGATTTTCGATAATCCAGTGAACAGCAAGGACTGTTGCTCCCAGGCAGAACAGGGAAGTGCCTGGAATGGCGAGGTGTAGATACCGGCCCATGGGCACGCCGCAGATCACCAGGAGAGGCATCACGAAGAGCAGGAGTTGAACACTGGACTCGACCGTGCTTGCCATGGATAGGTCCATCCTATTGGAGTTGGCTGCTTTAATCGAGATGAGGGCTTCTGAGAAGCATCCGAACAGAGGCAGGAGGAAGATGCCCACAAACAGTGGGTTGAGATGCGCCCCCTCGACCAGTAATTCCAGCGATTCAACCAGGTTTTCTGACACGCCTACCAGAATGGCACTCACGACTAGGAGCATGATAATCAGTGATAGCAAAGGCTTCTTTTCGCCAGCCGCTGGGAGTACTTCTTCTGATTCGGCTCGCATATAGAGATTGCGAGCTGTGCCCATCTGGTAGAGGAATGACAGTAAATAGAATGCAAGTATAATAACTGAGACAATCAAGGAGTAGGAGGCGAAAGAGTCGAATTTGTTGGCCCCTTCGCTAAGTTCTGTTTTGTTGTTGAGTACAAAGATTGTTGGTATAGCGAGGAACATTGCGCTCGCTAGGAGTTGTTGATCTTGCAGGCCTGTGCTGTATGGGTGGATTTCGACGGTTGCCTGTTTTCTGGCTCCTACGCAGGTGCTGATTCCCAGGACCAGCAGGCAATTGGTGATCACCGCGCCTGCCATGGAAACCACGACTAGGTGGTAGAGACCGCTTGCCAGGGCTGTGAAAGAGACAACCAGCTCAACAAGATTTCCGAGAGCGACGCTGACCAGACCTCCGATCCGATCGCCAAGTCTGTCTGCCAGCTCTTCAACCATCTCGGCAATCATGCGCGAGAGCGGCACGAGGCCCAAGCCACAGACAATGAACCAGCCGATCAGCTGCCCAATGGGCATGCCTTCATTGAGGTGGGCAAACAGGGCTGCAATCGTAAAGATGAGGAGCAGGCTCCAGCGGCTCGAGACGAGTTCGCGCCCCAGGCTGAAAAAGGATTTGAGCATTGGACCAAGTCTGCTCCCGGTCAGGCGATCGGCCTCATGATGGCAAGCAACCCCATGGGTGTCACCCCTGTCAGCAGGACTTTTGCATCTGAATTTTTTCCTGTTAGGGGTTGCTATCGCCGTCACCCTGCCGTTTTTGTGATTCGTTATCGAAAGCCGACGCGTGTTTGAGCGGCTCAGCCGCCTAAATAAGCTGCTCTCAGCTTTGGATTGCTCAGGAGATCGGGCGCTGCGCCTTCAAGTTGAATGCGACCGGCCTCCAGCACATAGCCGCGATCGGCGATTTCCAAAGCGGCTTGGGCGTTCTGCTCCACCAGCAGGATCGTTTGGCCGTTGCCATGCAGCTCCGCCAGCACGGCCATCACTTCCGTGACCAGCTTCGGGGCCAGGCCCAGGCTGGGTTCATCCAGCATCAGCAGCTCTGGCCGCCCCATCAATGCCCGGGCGATCGCCAGCATTTGCTGTTCGCCACCGGAGAGGGCTCCCGCCTGCTGTTGGCGCCGTTCTGCCAAGCGCGGGAAGAGTGCATAACACCGCTCCAGATCGGCGGTGATGCCATCGCGATCCCGGCGTAGGTAGGCACCGAGTTCGAGATTGAAGGCCACACTTTGGCGGTTGAGCAGACGCCGACCCTCCGGGCAGTGGCCGATGCCGAGCTTGAGGGTGCGATGGGCCTGCACGGAGGCCAGGTCGGCGCCATGCCACAGGATCCGACCGTCGCTGGCTGGCTCCAGCCGCGAGATCGCCCGCAGGGTGGTGCTCTTGCCCGCGCCATTGGAGCCGAGCAGCGTGACCAGTTCGCCTTGCTGCACCTGCAGCGACACCCCCGCCAGAGCCTGCACGCTGCCGTAGTGCACCTGAAGCTGTTCGACCTGCAGCAAGGGCGTGGTGGAGTCCAGTGCGACCTCTGGTGGTGGCGTGCGCCGGCTCATCGGCCGCCTCCCAGGTAGGCCTCGATCACGCGCGGATCCCGTTGAATCTGCTCGGGGGTGCCGAGGGCGATCAACCGCCCGAAATCCAGCACCGCCAACCTCTGGCAGAGCTGCATCAAGAGCGGCACATGGTGTTCGATCACCACCAGCGTCAGCTGATGGCGTTGGCGTAACTCCGCCAACAGCTCGCAGAGCTGCTCCTTCTCGCGGGGGGTCATGCCCGCGGCCGGCTCATCCAGAAGCAGCAGGGCGGGTGTGGTGGCGAGCGCTCGGGCGATTTCCAACCGGCGGCGATCGCCGTAGGCCAGGCCTGAGGCCTGGCGATGGGCTTGATCAGCCAGGCCCAAATCCTCAAGCAATTGCAGGGCCCGCTCGCGCAGCTCGCTCTGACGGCGGCGGAAGCGCTGGGTGTTGAGCAGGGCATCAAGCCCGCTGCCCTGGGGTTGGCGATGCAGCGCCACCAGCACGTTCTCGAGCACGCTCAGCCCGGTGAACAGCCGCAGGTTCTGAAAGGTGCGGGCGATGCCCAGGCGGTTGTGGCGATCCGGGCTGAGGCCCTGCATCGCCTGGCCGCGCCAGTGGATCGTGCCGCTGGAGGCTGGGGTAACCCCTGAGAGCAGGTTGAACAGGGTGGTTTTGCCGGCGCCATTCGGGCCGATCAGGCCGAAGATCTCGCCGTCCTCCACCTGGAAGCTCACCTCGCTGAGGGCTTGCAAGCCACCGAACTGCCGACTGATTTGCCGCAGCTCCAGCAACGGCACTGCGCTGGATGGGCCGCTCATGGCTTCCATCTCCCCAGCCGCTCCAGCAGGGCCGGCGTAATCAGCCCCTGGGGGAAGAACACCGGGCCCAGTAGGATCACCAGGCCAAACAGCACCAGCCGTAGATCCCCCACCGGCCGCAGCAGTTCCGGCAGGGCGGTGAGCAGCATTCCGCCGATCACGGGCCCGAGCCAGCTGCGGGAGCCCCCCAGGATCACGAAGGCGAGCGTGGTGATCGCCATATCGAAGCTGCCCTGGCGGGCGTTCCAGGTGTTGAGGTAGTGGGCGGCGATCACCCCCGTGATGCCCGCCAGTACGGCGCTGGCCACAAAGGCGGTCAGTTTCACCCGGGTGGTCTGGATGCCCATGCAGCGACTGGCGAGCTCGTCATCACGGATGGCGGCCATCGAGCGCCCCAGGCGACTCGCTTCCAGGCGCTGGAACAGCCATCCGCACACCGCCAGCAAGCCGCCGCTGAACAGCACATACCCGAAGGGCTGTTGAAACGGCTGAGGGATGCCGAAGATGCCAGCAGCCCCTCCCGTGAAGGGGAGATTGAGGATGGCCACCCGCACGATCTCTACCAGGGCGATGGTTGCGATGGCGAGATAGATGCCCCGCAGCCGCAGCACCGGCAGCCCCACCAGCAGCGCCAGGACCGCGGTGAGGCCTGCGGCCAGCAGCATTTCTCCCAGCAATGCCCAGAGGCTGATCGCGCTCTGGGCATTGCCCTGGGTGGAGAGCAGTGCTGCCAGGGTGCCGCCCACGGCATAGAAGGCCGGTGTGGCCAGCGAAAGCTGCCCCGCCGCCATCGGCAGATACACCGACAGCCCCAGCAGGGCCCCGAGGATCATCTGCACCAGCAGGCCGTTGTCGATCACAGCGCTTCTCCCATCGCGTCAGACCTTCTCCAGCTGACGGCGGCCCAACAGCCCACTGGGGCGCAGCACCAGCACGGCGAACAGGATGGCGAAGGCCAGTGCATCGCGCCAACCGGAGACCTCCGAAGGAATCAGCGCCTCAGCGAGGCCCATCACCAGCCCCCCCACGATCGCGCCCGGCACGCTGCCGAGGCCCCCGAGCACCAGCACCGCCAGGCCCTTGAGGCCGTAGCTGATGCCGAAGTAGGGGCCCGCCAGGCTCACGCTCATGCCGATCAGGCCACCGCCGAGCCCCGCGAGCATGCCGCTCAGCCAAAAAGCCAGGCGCACCACTGCCACGCTGTTGATGCCCAGCAGGGTTGCAGTGGTGGGATCTTCCGCCACGGCGCGCATCGCTTTGCCGCTGCGGCTCCGCTCCAGCCAGAGGCTGAGGCTGGCCACCGCCAGCGCCGAGATCGCCAGCAGCAACACCTGGATGGTGCGGATGCGGGCGCCGCCGAGCAGCAGCGCTTCCGGCAGGTGGGCCAGGCCGCCCGCGGTTTGGGGGAAGGCGTAGCCCTCGGCGCCCATCAGCAGTTGCAGCAGGTTCACCAGCACCACGCCGGCCCCCAGGCTGGTGATCAGCGAGAGCAGCGGTTCGGCGCCGCGGCGGCGCAGGGGCGCAAAGGCGACGCGCTCCACCAGAAGGCCCACAGCTCCCGAACCCAGCGCCGCCAGCAGCAGGGCCAGCCAGAACGGCAGTCCGATCGGCAGACCCCAGCCCGGCAGGGCACCGTTCACGCCGATCTTGCCCCCGAGCAGCAGGTAGGTGAGATAGCCGCCGAGGCTGAACAGAGCGCCCTGGGCGAAGTTGATCACCCCCAGCACCGAGAAGATCAGCGTGTAGCCCAGGGCCACCAGGGCATACACCCCGCCACTGGCGGCGCCGTTCAAGAGGGTTTGCAGCAACGCGTCGATCACGGTGTGCCCTCCGGCAGCTCCTGCTCGCGCACCAGGGTGAAGCGGCCGTTGCGCCCGGTGGCATCCATGCGCACCTCGGCCACATAAAACCGCCCCTGCACCACTTCGCCGTCAGGGCGGAAGCGGATTGGTCCCAGGGGGGTGTCGTAGCGGCCGCTGAGGAGTTCCTTCATCAGTTGCTGCCGCGCTTCGCCCAGGGTGAGGCCCTCAAACCCGCCGCGCTTCTGCACCCGCTGGATCGCTTCAAACACCACCTGGTAAGCGGTCCAGGCCTGGGCGGCGATCTGGCCCGGGGTGCGGCCCTGATTGGCCTCCGCGAACAGGCGCCGGAAGGCGAGGTTCACCGGGGTGTTCAGCTCCGGGCTGTAGGCCTGGGCGATCAGCACGCCGTCGCACCAGCGCTGGCAGATCGGATAGATGTTGGGCGTATTGAGGCCGTTGCCCACCACGATCTGGCCGCGGTAACCCAGCTCCCGCAGCTGCCGGATCAAGTTGCCGCCATCCACCGCCTGCGCTGAGATCACCACCAGCTGCGGCCGTTGCTGCAACGCAGCGGTGATTGGGTTCTGGAAGTCGTTGTCGGCGAGCTGGGTGCGCTGGATGCTTACCGGCTTAAGGCCTCGGGCCGCCAGCACCTTCTGGAAGATCGCGGTTTCTGCGGTGCTGTAAGCGTCGTCCTGCGCGAAGAACACCGCCACGCGGCGGGTGTTGGGTTCGCGCCGCAGGGCTTCATCAATGGAGAGCGGTGCGATCACCGAGCTCTGCGCCGACACGCGGCTGATGAACGAACCGATCTGGGGAATGCCCTTGGCCGTGTTGGAGGGTGCCACCACCGGTACGCCCTGGCGCTGGGCGATCGGATCGGCTGCAAAGGCTTGCTGCGAGAGGGTGGGGCCGATCAGACCGATCACCCCTCGGCGGATCAGCAGGTTGAAGGCGGCGATGGCGCTGGGCTCATCGGAGGCACCGTCTTCCAGTTGCAGCGCTACCCGGCGGGGGTGCGGCTGCGCCTGCAGCCAGCCCTGTGCTAGGCCGATGCCCATGCGCTGGTCCTGGCCGTAGAGGTTCGCGTTGCCCGTGAGGGCCAGAGCGGCGCCGAGCGTGAGCGGAGCCTCAGGGTTCAGGCGCTGAGCGGCGGGATCACTGCTGCGGCCTAAAAACGCCAACAGGGCAAGAGCACCCGCCACGGCTGCAGCCAGACGGGCGCTGCCGCGGCGTCTAGCAACAAGCGGATCGGTGGGGCTCAGGCCACCGCTGCGAAGCATTCGCGGAAGGCGGCGATGGTGGCGTCGATGTCCTCGTCGCTGTGGGCCAGGGAGGTGAAGCCAGCCTCGAAGGCGCTGGGGGCCAGGTAGATGCCGCGCTCGAGCATGGCCCGGTGCAGCTTGCCGAAACGCACGGTGTCGGCTGCTTTGGCCTCTTCAAAGTTGCGCACCGGGCCTTCGCAGAGGAAGAAGCCGAACATGGCACTGATCGAGCCGCCGGTGATCGGCAGGCCGGCGCTGCGGGCGCCATCCATGATTCCGTCGACTAGGCGCTTGGTGATCGCCTCGAGGCGCTCGTAGCTGCCGGGCTGCTTCAGCAGCTCCAGGGTTTTGATGCCGGCGGTCATCGCCAGGGGGTTACCGCTCAGGGTGCCGGCCTGATACATCGGGCCGGCGGGGGCCACCATGCTCATGATGTCGGCGCGGCCGCCGTAGGCGCCTACGGGCAGGCCGCCGCCGATCACCTTGCCCATGGTGGTGAGGTCGGGGGTGATGCCGAACTTGGCCTGGGCGCCGCCGTAGCTGATGCGGAAGCCGGTCATCACTTCGTCGAACACCAGCAGCGCGCCGTTCTCCTTGGTGAGCTCGCGGATGCCTTCCAGGAAGCCGGGCTCGGGGGTAATGAAGCCGGCGTTGCCCACCACGGGCTCGAGGATCACGCCGGCGATTTCACCGGGGTTCTCGGCGAAGAGCTGCTTCACCGCTTCCAGATCGTTGTAGGGAGCGGTGAGGGTGCTGGCGGCGGTGGTGCGCGGCACACCGGGGGAGTCGGGCAGCCCGAGGGTGGCCACACCGGAGCCGGCCTTCACCAGGAACATGTCCGCGTGGCCGTGGTAGCAGCCTTCGAACTTGATGATCTTTTCGCGGCCGGTGAAGGCGCGCATCAGGCGCAGCACCGACATGCAGGCCTCGGTGCCGCTGTTCACGAAGCGAACCATCTCCACAGACGGCACGGCATCGATCACCATCTCCGCCAGCTGGTTTTCCAGGGCGCAGGGGGCTCCGAAGCTGGTGCCCTTCTCGAGGGCCTCATGCAGGGCGCCGATCACCTCGGGGTGGGCATGGCCGCAGATCGCAGGGCCCCAGCTGCCGATGTAATCGATGTAGCGGTTGCCGTCCACGTCCCAGGCGTAGGCGCCTTTCACGCGGTCAAACACGATCGGCTGTCCGCCCACGGAGCGGAAAGCGCGCACCGGTGAGCTCACGCCGCCGGGCATCAGCGTCTGCGCGGCACTGAACAGTTCCTGGGACCGGGTGGTGTTGTGCACGGGAGCCGAAACAGGTGCCGAGGTCAAAACGGAATCCGCAGACGGGAGCTTGAGCGCACCATCCTTACGCAATTGCAGGCCCGAGAGTCCAGCGGCCGAACTCTCGTTAAGGTCTTGCCACCGTGGCCCATCCCTGTGACGCCTGACTGGGGCTTGCTTGAACGCCGCCTGCGGCCCTTGCTGCCGCCGCGGGCTGTGGTGTCCAAGCGTCAGGAGTTGCTGGCCTACGACTGCGACGGCCTCACCCTCAACCGCCATCAGCCGCCTCTGGTAGTGCTGCCGGAAACCACCGAGCAGGTGGCGGCTGTGGTGATGCTCTGCGCTGAGCTGGAGGTGCCGTTCATCGCCCGCGGCAGCGGCACGGGCCTCTCCGGTGGGGCGCTGGCGGAGCAGCCCGCCCTCGTGATCGCCACCAGCCGCATGCGCAAGGTGCTGGAGGTGGATCTGGCCAATGAGCGGATCACCGTGCAGCCCGGGGTGATCAACAGCTGGGTGACCCGGGCTGTGGCCGGTGATGGCTTCTATTACGCCCCGGATCCTTCAAGCCAGGTGGCCTGCAGCATCGGCGGCAATGTGGCCGAGAACTCTGGCGGCGTGCATTGCCTGAAGTACGGCGTCACCAGCAATCACGTGCTGGCGATGGAGGTGGTGCTGCCGGATGGTTCGATCACTACCTTGGGCGGTGAGCTGCCGGAGATGCCGGGCCTGGATCTGCGCGGTGTGTTCATCGGCAGCGAAGGCACCCTCGGGATCGCCACGGCGATCACCCTGCGGCTGCTGCGCACCCCCGAAACGGTGGCAGTGCTGCTGGCGGA
>Ga0194116_10003991_pt1 | contig 17284 bp, 19 predicted proteins | sample TA2MahsurfametaG_4_FD_148617 | JGI IMG/M metagenome (GOLD analysis project Ga0194116, IMG submission 148617) | Freshwater microbial communities from Lake Tanganyika, Tanzania - TA2015008 Mahale S9 surface | ecosystem: Environmental > Aquatic > Freshwater > Lake | place: Tanzania: Lake...
TTGACCGACTAGCCCCAGACTTTAGTTCCTAACCGCGCTTTAAAACTCGCCGTCGGTCATCGCGCCGGTGTCCGTCTGGTAGGGAAGCGCATGCGCTTCCCCTCCCGCCCGGCGCCCACTCGCCTCGGCTGGCCAGACTCGCCCCCACAGCCCCCACCCCCCGGCCCCGGCGGCGTGGACGGTGCCTTAGTTGGTGGCATGCCAGCCATACAAGCCAAGGGCTCGCGGAAACGGCTGCTGCCCTCGCACGGTCACTTGTTGCCGTCCGCATTCCGGGCAAACCCCGCGATCAGTTGGAGGGCAGCGTGATCCCGGTTCAAGGCGTTCTTGAGGTAGTTGCTGTTCGTCTTGTTACCCATAAGCCCCGTGGTGGCGAGTGACACCTGCTGGCTGCCGCCGTTCAGGTGCAGATCCTTGAAAACCGCCTTCTCCTCGGAAGTGCGCCCGTCATTATAAGAGGGCACGATGCTTGGTGCGTCGGGCTCATTGGCAACCGCCGAAGCACTGAGCGCGTCGGCGCCACTGCGCTGGATATTTTCATTGATCGACTGGAGCAGCGACTTGACTTCGACATCGACCATCCCGGTCCGGTCCTTGCCGCTCTTGCAGTTGAAGCACGGTATTGAGCCGGAAAGCTGGGCGAGCACCAATATCCGGGCGGCGAACTTGTAAGGATTTTGGCCTTCACTCTGATATGACTTGTCGTCGCGCATGGCCTCAATTTGCCCGATCAGCTCGGTGATGGCTTTCTTTCGTATGGCCTCCTGAGGATTGCCAAATGAGAGCATGTCCCGGGATGCGCGCGCGGTCTTGAGCAGCGTTTCGATCGCAGCGTCGTTGTCGGGCCTGGCGGTGTTCCAGTGGCTTGAACTAATCATCGCTCTGAAATTCACACCGACAGAAAACGTGACTGGCTGCGGTCTGAGCTTCCACGAACCCGGCGATCCGTCCGGCGCTGGGCCTGGCATTTCGATACTGTTTTCCGGTTTTGCAATAGCAGCCCAGGCTGCTTTCTGGCCTTCAATCATGTCGGTTTCTTTGCTGCCATGGGTCTGGAGCGATACCGACACCATGGGGATCAGCCAGCTGCCATCGTCTTGTCGTTTGCATGCGGAGGGCATTTCGCTTCCCGCGGCACGCACGAGTTCCGCAACCTTCGCCTTGTTGGCCTCTTTACGGTCCTGCGAATCGTTGAGTCCGTAAGCATCGAGCACGCCATGCCGAAACCCTTTGAAGGACAATTCGGCCTCGCTGTTTTGGGCGGGCTTGAATTCGGTCATCCAGAAGTTGGCGGGATGCGTGGTGTCTTTGCTGTTCATGCTGGAGACACCGCGCTGGCCATCTGTGTATCCGGATGCCAACTGGGGAATTTCGGCGGCAGGGATCAGCCGGCTGGTCATCGCGAGGCTGGTGTTCCCGTCAATTGACTTGAAGTCATGCTCATAAGTATGCGTGCGCCAGGCCTCGGATTTTTCGGTGAGCGCCACATAACGCTGGCCCAGTTGCTTACTGATCTTTGCTGTGGATGCCCACTCATGGTCGCCCAGCCCCGCCGCTTTGAGCCGCCCCCTGATGAACAAGGCGAGGGCAGCCTTCGGGTGAATGTTCGCGACCTTATTTTCCCGATAAATATCTTTGAATGACAGTCCGTTTTCAGCCTGTTGCTGGATGGTTCGGGCACGCCGGGCGTTACTGCTGAACAGGCAACGGACCCAGCCCCACTTGGTTGGTGAGTTCTTGCCGCCCACCAGCGTTGCCATGTCGTTGAAGTTGGACAACGTGCTACGCGCGCGATCTCCGTTCGTGTAGTCAAATTCTTGGAGCGCCTTGTCGAGGTCGGTTTGAATTGCCTCCAGTGCCTGGAGAGCTGTCTCGTTGCGAGTGACCTCCTCCTTAGGCTTAAATGAACCCACTAATGAACCCACTACGTCTTGGGCCGACTTGTAGTGCCGTTTTCGAAACTCGAGACAGTCACTCTCCTGGTAGGGGCCCATGGCCGATGCTGGAGCGCGCGAGGCTGGGTCGCGGTTCGCCGGTTGAGGGCCGAGCAGCTGCTCGACATCGTCGTCGCCATCGATCTCGAACCTATCGCCAGCCTTTTGCGCAGCAGCGTTCGCTTGATGCAGGCTCTGCGGCTGGAGTCCGCTCTCAGGCTGTTCGGACCGGTTAGCCAGCCCTAAAAAATCGTGGGGGTTCCTGAGTTGCTGGGCCGACCCCGCACTGACGGGTGCCTGGGACAGCAATGAATTGGCGGCACTCCCGTTGGGTTGACCGCTGACCTTGAGGCCGTTGCCCATGTTGTTCCTTTAGGAGGGTCGCTCGTTACTTAGCCTCTCAGCCAGGTGCTGGATGCCGCGATGGAGGACGGTTCTGTCAACGGGCTAGCGAGGCGCAGCCATTGCGCTTCGATTGAGCGGGCGCGCGCGTCGAGTTAGGTGATCGCGTCCCGTATGGTTGCCGCACGGAGGGACTGTCGTGGCAGGACGAGGCTGATCAGCGGCAGCTCAGTGTCGGCTTCGATCTGAAGCGAGACGCGCTGCCCGATGACGGTCATGGTGTTGATCCGTAGCAGCCACTCGATTAGGGTGAGCGCCTGCTGGGGATCAGCGAGGGGGAGCGTGAGCGCTCGGTCGAAGCGCACGAATGCGTCATTTCTGTCAGCCTCGACAGTGACGAACTCCTCGTCAGCGAACATAAAGAGCCCCCAGGGTACGGAGGGATCTGTCCGGAAGCTTTCCGCGAGCAGCGCATCGGTCGCGAGCGACTCGGTGACCTCTCAGAGAGCCTCCCAGTGCTCTGGGGAAGCTGGCTCTTCCTCGTCGTCTTCGATATCAGAGGCCTCGCCGCCATGCCGCAGAAGCTGCTCAGTCATTTCCGCCTGTGTCGCGTCGGTCCAGACGCGACGCTCAGCCTCGTAGACCGCGAGCAGATCGTCGGCAGGGATGTGGGCACCCGGCTGACCGGGAGCCGGTCGGGATGGGTTGGTTGCTGCGCACTCCAGCCGCAGGCTGTCGTCAAGGGCCAGCACATACCGCACACCCTGCGGCAACAGCCCCAACTCGGGGCGTGTCAGTGCGCTGATGGCATGTGGAGGCCAGTGGGCTGCGCTGCGATGTGTGATCGCAGGACTCACCATCACGAGGGCCTGTTCGGTCTGATACTGAAGCCAGGAGGATGCCAGGGCGTATTGATTCATGAATCGCTCAAGCAGGCTGGAGACGACGGCGGGATCTTCATGGATTGTCAGTAAATTGGCGAGTGCGCACAACGGCCCAACGTGCAATGGCGCCCTTCGCCTTGCCCGGCGATTCACCTTACGGTTCCCGCCCCGGCCGCCCCGAACCCAACCAGCGCAGCACCCCGGACAGCAATAAGGGCGCGCAGAAGAGCGGAATCTGCGCAAGGCCCGCGTACATCTGAAACGCCTCGCCAGCCGTACCAGCGGTGACCGCGAGCGTCAGTCCCAGATTCCAGTTGCCCATCATGACTGACATCGGTAAGTATTCGTGGGTTCCGCCGCGGAGCACCCCTCCGATCACCCAATAATTGAACTCGAGAAACATCCTTACATTCAATGACCTCAATTGCGGGTAGTCCGTTGGCGTTTCCCGGCGATATCATCTATTCGGGTACACCCGAAAACGTAGGCCCAGTTTTCCGGGGCGACATCATCGATTGCCACATCGATCGCCTGCCCGATCTCTCCATCCGGATCGTCTGAGTCGCTGCACCCGACTAGCGATAGCCCCCGTCGGCCATCACGACCTGGCCCATGAGATAGGGCATTGTGAGCAGATGCAGCGCACACCGCGCCATTTCCTCGGGCTCGGCCCACCGGCGCATCCATATTTTGGCTGATTCTTTCTCCCGGACATCCGGCGGCAAGGTCGCATTAAGGTCGGTATTGATCCAACCCGGGGCGAGCGCATTAACGCAAACCTGCATCTCCGAGAGGTGCTCGGCTGCGGTACGGACAAGCATGTTGGCGGCGGCCTTTGAGGAGTCGTAGTGCGCCGACACGGGGTCCTGGCTGTTGATTCCGTTAGTCGAAGTCACCAGCAGGATCTTGCCGCGAAAGTCGCCGCGAAGGGGATTAGCCTTCATCGCGAGGGCTGCGTGCTTGGTCACCAGAAAAGCGCCAGTGGTGTTCGTGTTATGTACCGAGTCCCACTCCTGCTGTGTCTGGTCGAAGAAGTCGGTATTGGGCGAAACACCTGCCGAATGGATGACATAGTCGACCCGGATGCCAGCCTGCCCGACTTCCCGAAAAAATGATTGGACCGAATCCTCAAGGCCTACTTCACAGGCAAAGGCCGCGACCTTGACCGACTTGGCGCCACCCGCCGTCTTAATGCGCTCGAGCGCTTTTTGGGTCTTGTCGGGGCGCCTGCTTGCAGAAACGACGACATTACCGCCACAGCGCGCGACCAACTCGGCGCAGGTGAGGCCGATGCCGCTTGCCCCGCCCGTGATCACAGTGGTGGTGCCGCTGAAGTCAAACGATGCCTGAGCCATCTCGCGCTCCTTAGGGTCCGTGCGTCCCGAAATTCGGGACGTGAAAGGGAAGTCGCAACTAGAAGGAAAGCCGGTTCAGACCGTCGAGCGCGGCCGTCTTGTAGCACTCGGCAAGGGTGGGAAAATTGAATACCGCATCAGCGAAATAATCGATCGATCCGTTATGAGCCATCAGCGTCTGGCCGATGTGAATCAACTCGCTCGCGCCTTCGCCCATGATGTGCACGCCCAGAAGCTGTTTGGTGTCCGGGCTGAAGATGATCTTGAGCATGCCGGTGCGGTCGCCGATGATCTGACCGCGCGAGATTTCACGGTAATTGGCCTTGCCGATCTCATAAGGAACACCCGCCGCGGTCAACTCGTCCTCATTTTTGCCTATCGTAGAGATCTCGGGAACCGTGTAGATGCCATAGGGGAACAGCCCGATACCTCCCTGGTGATCGTCCCTTAGCCCAAAGGCATGGCGACTCGCAGCTCGCCCTTGCTCGTATGAGGTCGAGGCGAGCGAGGGGAAGCCGATCACGTCGCCCACCGCATAGATGTGTTCGACACTGCTCTGGAAATGCTCGTTCACCGGGATACGATCGCGGTCGTCCTTTTTTACGCCCGCCTTATCCAGATCTAGGCGGTGCGTCGCACCAACCCGACCGATCGAATACAGGGCTGCTTCGGCATGAAGGAGCTTGCCGCTCTTTAGTCGCACCTCGACCGGCTTAGACGCCCCCTCAAGAATATGGATCTCGGCGACTTCTTCGCCAAGGCGCATCGTCACATTACTCTGCTGCACAACATAGGTCAGCGCAGCCGAAATTTCGTGGTCAAGGAACGGCAGCAGGACCGGGCGTTTGTCGACGATGGTGACCCGCACACCAAGCGCGGCGAACATCGTTGCGTACTCGACACCGATCACACCGGCTCCGACCACGATCAGAGAGCGTGGCAGGAAATCCAAACCCAATACATCATCGCTGGTGAAAACCCGGCGACCGTCGAACGGGATATGACCATCGCGAGCAGACTCAGTCCCGCAGGCGATGACGATTTTCTCGGCTGTGACCTGACGTTTGCCATGGCCGCCGGCCGACCGAAGCTCAATGGTGTTGGGGTCAACGAACTTGGCCGTCGACTCGATCAACTCGACCCGGTTTCGAGTCATCTGGTTACGAATGACGTCGATCTCCGATCGGATCACCTGCTGCACCCGGTAGAGCAGATCATCAATCGAGATGTCCTGTTTGACGCGGTATGAGGCGCCGTAGATACCTCTCTCGCGAAAGCCCGAGAGATGCATCACCGCTTCGCGAAAGGTTTTAGACGGAATCGTCCCGGTATTGACGCACACGCCACCGACCGCTCTCGCTCGTTCGATAACCGCGGCGCGCTTGCCGATCTTGGCTGCCTGAATCGCAGCGCGCTGGCCCGATGGTCCGGAGCCGATGACGATCAGATCGTAGTCGAAGGCGCTGGACTTGGCAGCCTTGGGGTTCTTGCGGGCGGCTTTTTCCGTCTGACTATCTGTTGCTGAATCCATGAACCATCTCCCCCTTTGAGCGTCGCTCATAACCTGGACCGAGGCAAAACGCGCCCCGGAACTTGCGACTGACTAGTTGTTAACTGATCTTAAGCAAGGGGGGGATCATTTGTAAACAAACTTCTGCCCTGACCGCTTCGTCCAGGAATCGACCCCCGGGGCCGAAAGCGCTACAGACTGCCGCATGCCTCCCGCCAGACCCCATGAGTATCATCAGGGATGGAGGTCCGACTTGCCTGATGTGCTGACGACCCTGCGCCAGACGGTTCGGTGGATGGTGGCGGCCGCGCTGTTTGCGATGATGGTGATCACCTGCGTCGATGTGGTGGGTCGGTACGTCGTGAACCGACCCTTCCCCGGATCGGCGGAACTGGTTCAGTACCTCATGGTCACGACGATCTTCGTCGCCCTCCCCGTCGTGACACTGCGGGGTGAACACATCAGCATATCCCTCATCGAGTCTGCCCTTGGCCCGGGTGGCAAGAGGCTACAACGCTCACTCGTCTGCTTCACCTCGTCACTCATCGTCGGCATGCTCTGCCATCGCTTTTGGGTTCACGCGCAAATGCTCGCAGAAAACCGGGATGTGATTGGCTTTCTCAACCTGCCGGTAGCACCCGCCGCCTACCTCGCAAGCGTTTTCTCAGGGCTCACCTCTTTGGTCCTGATCGCCATGGCATTGGCCGAGCTGTCTGGCAACGGCTCCTTAGGTGCTCAAGATCAGGATCAAGGAGGGGGAAAACTTGAGTAGTCCGACTCGTTTTCTACATAACAATTGTCTCGGCAGGTCGGGACGATGACCGCCTCGCTGCTTGGTTTTCTCGCGTTATTCATCCTTTGCTTCCTGGGCTTGCCCCTCGGATGGGGAATGATGGCCGTCGGAGCGATTGGCCTTTTTACCATCCGCGGCTGGGAAGCCGCGCTCTTCATTACCACGCAGCAGATTCTCGACTTCACCATGAACTATGGCCTGTCGGTTTTGCCAATGTTCATCCTGATGGGTGCGCTGATTCACCGCGCAGGATTGTCAGAAGAGTTGTTCGGAGCGGCCCGCGCCTGGTTTGGACACCTGCGCGGCGGCCTCGCGCAAGCTACCGTCGCCGCGAGCGCTGCGTTCGGCGCGGTGTGCGGGAGCTCGCTGGCAACAGCGGCCACGATGGCTAAAGTTGCTTTGCCCCCCATGAAGCGCAATGGCTACGATGACGGCCTTGCCTGCGGGGTGGTCGCGGCGGGTGGAACCCTGGGTATTCTTGTTCCACCCAGCGTACCACTGGTGATATACGGCATCCTCACTGAGACGGATATTGCCAAGCTGTTCATCGCGGGGATTCTTCCTGGTCTGCTCCTTTCGGGCGCCTACATGGCCGCCGCCTGGGCGCAGGTCGCGCTTCGCCCATCGCTCGCGCAGCCTGCACCCGCGCTTACATGGAACCAGCGCTGGCAATCCCTGGCAAAATATGGGGCGTCGTTGCACTGTTTGCCGTGGTGCTCGGCGGTCTTTACTGGGGATGGTTCACACCAACCGAGGGCGCCGGAATCGGCGCTGCAGGCGCGCTGCTATTTCTTGTCATCCGAAGCGGTCGTTCCGGTCTACGGCACCTGCGCGATGCGCTGATCGAATCTGGATTCACCGCGTGCAGCATCATGTTGGTTGGGGCGGGAGCTCTGGTCTTTAGCAATTTTCTGACCATCGCGGGGCTGCCCAGCGCAATGCTGGAATGGATCCGCTCGCTTGATGTTTCACCGCTTGGCGTGATCGCTGTAATCTGCGTGATCTACCTGATTCTGGGCTGCGTCTTTGACAGTCTGGGCATGATGTTTCTGACAGTCCCGATTTTCTATCCGATTGTGAGCGGCCTGGGGTTCGACCTCATTTGGTTCGGGATCGTGGTCGTTCTCGTCGTTGAAATCGGACTGATGACCCCTCCCGTTGGCATGAATGTCTTTATGCTCAAATCACTCGCCCCCGACGTCCCGATCTGGAAGATTTTCCGCGGCACGATACCGTTCGTGATCGTTGCGATAGTCTGCCTTGGCACCATGCTGCTCTTCCCGGAAATTGCACTTGTCATGACGAGATTCATGTAAAGATGCATGTCCCACGAGACTACCCGGCCGCCCCGTAAACGGGCGAATAAGTCAGCGATGCACTGCTGAGCGGTTTCTCCTCAGCCTCGCAAAATCAATCGTCCGGAGTTCTATGCTATGGCCCGAGTTGTCGACCTTACCCTGCCGGTGCGCTCCAACATGCCTGGTATCCCGCGCGTCCCGCTTTATAACAGGTATCCCGCGACGGTTCGGGCGGCAACGCTGGTAAGCGATGCGCAGCGCGAAGTCCTCGAACGCGAGGGCGTCGAGGTCATGGCCGAGGCGGCTTCGATCGGGCACATGAATACCGTGATCACCCTCACAAGCCACCTTGGGATACATGTCGATGCGCCGAGGCACTTTTTTGCAGAAGGCATGTCGGTCGACACGTTACCGCTCGATCGGCTCGTACATCGTCGGGCGGTGGTGCTCGATGTCAGCACGACCCCCGCTGGCCAAGGCGTAACAGCGGCAGCACTCGAGCAATGCGGCGTCCGACCGGCGCCAGGCGATATCGCAGTGATCCGTACCGGTTAGACCGATCGTGCCTGGGGAAAAGCCGAGTTCTGGGATAACACCGTATGGCTCGCGCCCAGTGTCAGCGAATGGACAGCCGACCTCGGACTGGCGGCAGTCGCGATGGATTGTTTCCCCGAAAAACCGTTTTGGCGTTTTGAACTCGCCCCGACAGAGCGCGGCGCAAACCACAGGCGCTGGCTCGGCGCTGGGATACCGATGATTCAGCTGCTCACCGGACTCGGGGCGGTTGGATCCACCTTCACGCTCACCGCCCTGCCACTGCGGCTGACGGGCATGGACGGATCACCTGCGCGGGTGATCGGACTCTGCGACTGACCTCACACCCGCCGCGCATTCAGCGAAGAAGGCGCGCAGGAGCGCGTTGAATTCAGCGGGTTTCTCCCACTGAATAAAGCGCCCTGCACCTGCCACCGGCGGTGCCTCGCGAAAATTTTGCATCCCCGCGAGAACCTCTGGACGGTCCGGGAAAGGGTCGCCGTCTCCGCATACGCCGAGCACCGGTATGGTGAGCCTTCGGAAGGGTTCGACAAGAGGCGGGACCGATGTCGCGAACTCGAGCATTCCCCGACGATATTCATCGACAGGATGGCCGCCAAACATCTGAATACAGGCCTCGCGGATCGGAGAGTCGAGCGGCACGACGAGATAGACGCTACGCCCTGCCTCCCGGCGTAAAAATTCGATCAGCGCATCTCGACCCTCGGTCTCAAGGATACGCACCACGGTATCGCTTGCGCGTATCCAGCGCCGCAGGTAGAGGTCGGCCTCATGCATCTCACTCCACGCCACCATGGCGATGCCCGTGATCGCAGCAGGCTGACGCAGCGCGTAATTGGCGGCGATCGTCGTGCCGAAGGCAACGGCAACCAGGACGGGATCGCTTATCTTGAAGTGGGCGACCAGTGCTTCCAGATCCTTAGTCTGGTTTTCAAGCGAAAAACCGAAGGGCGGCATGCCGGTACGCCTGTGACCGCGACGCCCGTAGATGAGGCAGCGGTGATCCTGTGAAAACTCAGCAATCTGGTGTTCCCAGTAATCGATGCCGTGGATTTCGCCATGGACGAAAACGAGATCGGGCCCGTTACCAACGATCTCGCAATAGAAGTCCCACCCGTTGGCGTGAACCATCGTCATGATGATGATTGCTCGATACCACTCACGCCAACGCGTTATTTGCCAGCGACCACACGCCCTTGCTCCGAGCGGAAAAATGTCAGTGCCGCACGTCCGTCCACCCCTCGCTTGGACATCTCGGCGAGCCATTCTTGCTCTACAACAGCAAAAGCTTTTCCGAGTTCCATCTCGAACGCGCCGGGCGCCTTGACGATAGACACGCCCTGCTCGCGCAAGGTCTGAATAGCTGCGTCATTGGCTCGATCCAACGCAGACATTCGAAGCGAAAATGCCTCACCCGACAGCCGGGAAATCGCCTCCTGGGCAGCGGGTGGAAGCATTTTCCATTTGGCCTCACTCATGACAAAAGTGAACGACCCTGCGGTGCCAAGCTCGGCAAGCTGCACCCAGCTTTTGGTGTAGCGGCCAAGATTAAAACTCATCACATCGATCGGCGTTACCGACGCATAGGCATCAACCATCCCCTTGGACACCAACTCAAAGTAGCGTACTGCCGGGCCAGCCACTACGCCCGGCGTGACTGCGCTAAAAGCTTTGGCCGAGTTACCCGGAGTTGTCGCAACTTTGACGCGTTTCAGCTGCTCAATCGATACGATAGGTTCGCCCAAGCCGAAAAAACCCTGGGGAGGAAAAGCTACAACCCCGATCACCTTGACGCCCTTGTGATCGCCCGCGGCCGCAAGGAATTTTTCGTGAGTACGCCACAAGGCCACCGACATGGCTACCGAAGTCGTGGTCGGGCCCGGAACTTCGGTCACGAGAAGCGTCGCAAGCCGGTTGGGAACAACGCCGGCAATTTGGATCGACAGATCCGCGCCGCCCTTGACCACCAGATCCATCTGACCTGGCGGCGGCGCAAGACTGTTTGGGGAGAAATCGATCTTGACCGCACCGCTCGTCGCTTTCTCGACATCAGCCGCCCATGGCTGCATGACTTGAGAATATATCGGGTGCCCCGTGGGGAAGAAGGTGCTCAGAAGCAACCGCGTTTGCGCTGCAGCACCCGAGACCTGAAAAGCGAGTGCAGCAAGCACGACTGCCTTGGATAACAAACCTGCTAGTCCGGTCATGGCGATTGTCTCCGTATGTCGCTGTAAGCGGTCTGTTGGTCTTGTGGCACAAACGCAGTGCGACTGGAGGCGTGGGGCCTGGACACCTCGGAGCAACTCTGCTGCGACCCCCGACTCTCCGTGTAGCGGCACTGCCCCGCGCGTTTCTGCTGGAGTATCCTTAGATTCGCTGGGAGACGGGCATCACACTACCCCGCACAACACCCTGCAATCGCCAGAACATGCCGCGCAGCGCTTGAGTAACCAGCCAACGCAGCACGACTTCCTGGTCGGGTGCTGAACCGCCCCGGGAATCGCGGAGGCTGGTTGGGGTAAATGATCATGCTGGCAAGCGGTTTTGATTTGCTGACAACAGGTGAAAGTTTGCCTCAGCTTCTGCCGGCGGGATATAGCCCAGTGATTCCATCAGGCGATCGTGATTAAACCAATGGACCCAGTTGAGGGTTGCAAGCTCGACAGCGTCACGGGTTTTCCACGGGGCATAGCGGTGAATCAGCTGCGCGTGTATATACCGTTGATCGTCTCGGCCAGAGCGTTGTCGTAGCCATCGCGCGACTGCCAGCCGAGGGTTCGATGCCTACCGATTAGCTAGAAACTTAACGCTGGCCCGGAATAGCGCGGAAGCCTAGACGGTTATCGCGCCTTCAGACTAGCAGTGAATTACCTCTCTTGTTTGCGCGCCGCTTCAACCAGTTCTTCTGGCGGCTACTTACAGTTGGACTAGTCATCATAGCCAGCACAGCTGGGGCGTTCGCCGCCGGCAACCACGCCCTCCTGATTGGTGTAGGTCGCTATGACCCCAAGTCTGGTGCAACCCCATTACCCGGCGTTCCTCACGACCTCGAAAGTGCTGCTCGTATCGCCAGTGCGCTGGGCGTTCCGCGAACCAACATTAAAGTCCTGATCGACTCTGCCGCTACCAAAGCGGCCATCGTGAGCGAGCTTCAACAACTGACCGCGCGCGTCTCTGAAGGCAGTCGCGCAATGATTCATTTCTCTGGTCACGGAACACGGTGGTTCGATCCGGGCGCGAGGGTTTATCGAGGAACACGGTCAAGAGCTGGCTGAAGGCTGCAGAAGGTTCTGTGCCAAAGTACCAGCGGCAGGAGTCGGTGACGATGCTGGCGCCGTACCGGGACAGGCTAATGCAGTGGTTGGAGGCGGACGCGCGGCGAGCGCAGCGCGAGTCGGGCGTTCCATCTGTCAGCGTATCCGACCCAAAGTCACGAGATGCTCTTTGATGCCCATACGCGGACGTTTCGGGCTTTCGGCGGCGTTCCCCGGCGGGGCATTTACGACAACATGAAGACCGCCGTCGATAAGGTGGGGGTAGGCAAGCGACGGATCGTCAACACGCGCCTTGCTGCGATGGCGGCGCACTACCTGTTTGACCCCGACTTCTGCAACGTGGCCAGTGGCTGGAAGAAAGGCGTGGTCGAGAAGAGCGTACGGGACAGCCGGCGCCGGATCTGGCAGGACGCTGCCCGAGAACGCCTCGCAAGCTTTGCGCAACTCAACGCCTGGCTCGTTGCTGCTGCGTCGGTCGGGCGGAGATCGTCTTATGGCGGACGTGCTCGCCTGCGCGCTTAAGCGGGGGTTGGACGCAGTGCTGGTCGCGGTCGAGCTGATATTGGAGGCCGGCCACGCGAGCCCCGAGCATGTCAAGAACGTCCTGTCCCGGCTCGAGGAGGGGCCGCCACCGACACCGGTCGAGACGACGCTTGCTCTGGCTGAGCCGCCGGTGGCTGATACGGCGCGCTATGACGGGCTGGTCGTGGGGGTGCCCCATGAAGCGTGACCTCGTGGCTGAACTCAAAGCTCTACGCCTGCACGGTATGGCCCAGCGTCTGGAGGAGTTGCAGACCGAAGGCGGGGTCGGTATCCAGAGTGCGGGTTGGTTGATCGCCAGTCTGCCGCCGAGGCGCTCCAGGCAGTGGACGTCAAATGCTCGGGCGGCATCTGTGGCGTCTGCGCAGCTCACATGCTGGCGGGCGAGGTCGATCACCGAGACCAAGTTTTAAGCGACCGTGAATGCAAAGAGAAGATGCTTCTTTGCTGCTCGCGGGCGGCCGAGGCCGGAGCCAAAATCTCGATTTCGCTCCAGGGCAGGCTTCAAACGGCGGCGATCACCTGAATCTCGACCAACAACCCGGGATCTGCAAGATGGGCCACCTCCACCATGGTGCTGGTTGGCAGGTGATCCTTGAAAAACTCCTCGCGTGCGGCAACGATCTGCCGGAATTCGCGCATGTCGGTGGTGTAAACCGTGGTCCAGACAATATCGGCCAGGCTTGCACCGGCAGCCGTCAGGCTCTTTTCGATGTTTCGGATGCATTGCCTGGTCTGCTCAAGCATGCTGCCCGTTCCCACCTGATTGCCGTCGCTGTCACGCGAAACTTGCCCTGACACAAAGATCAGACCACGCGGCTGGTCGACGCGCACAAAATGGTTATAGACGGTGGCTCTGACATTTTTCATACCGGGGGGATTACCGCGGGTAATCTGCGTCATGTCTGATTCCCTCATTCGGAACTGATATTCGCCGCCTGAATCACTGCGGCCCAACGCTTTTGATCGGCAAGCGCCGCCTGAGTGAACTGCGCCGACGTGTTACCCAGTGGCTCGTAGCCCATTTCAGCCAGACGCTGCCGGACATCGCCCTGCGCGAGAATTTTCACCACTTCGCTCGAGACTCGATCCACGATAACCTGGGGAGTTCCGACAGGGTAGAGCAGAGCCTGCCAGTTGAGGGCCTCGTAGTCGACAATGCCGAGCGCTTCCGAAACCGTTGGGACGTCGGGCAGAACCGCCGCGCGCCGCCCACCGGTCACCGCGAGAGCGCGCACCTTGCCAGACCGGATTTGGGGCAGCGCCCCCTGCATGCCCGACACCATGACCGGGATCCTGCCGCCAACGAGATCGGTGAAGGCCGGCGGCCCTCCCCGATAAGGCACATGGTTGAGACTGAGATTGGCCATACGCTCAAGCATCGCGCCTGACAGGTGCTGCATGCTGCCAACCCCAGACGATGCGAAATCGATTTTCCCTGGCTGGCTTCGCGCAGCAGCCACCAGGTCGGCCATGCTGTTGCCGGTAAAGCTGGGCCCTACCAGCCAGACATTGTGCGAGGCAGTGAGTTGAGTGATGTGAGCAAAATCGTGCGCCCCATCAAAGGGTCGGCGCTTGCTCACCAGGGGCGCAGTAATCGTATCGATGGAGCTGAGCAGCATGGTGTAGCCATCAGCCGAAGACGTCTTCACAATCTCTGCACCCAGCATTCCTGCGGCGCCAGGCTTGTTTTCCACCACCACGCTCTGTTGAAGGGACGCGGCAAGCCGCTCACCGACAAAACGGGCAATCGTGTCCGAGCCACCACCAGCGGCCTGCGGAACGACCAGACGGATGGGCTTCGAAGGCCATGCCTGCGCCCGGGCAGCCACTGTGACCGCGAGCACCATCCCTACACCACCGGCTTTGATCAAGGCCCGCCTACCAATGCAAGTATTCACCGAGACACCCCTCCAAGTGGGAAGCATGACGCGCAGATTCAAACGACCCGTACCGCCCCAAAGGCGACACAATCGGATCGATCCTAGGTGGGCGCCGCCCGTGGTGTCAACGCCATACACCGAAGCGCCCGGACACGGGCACATGTCTGGCCCCACGATCTGACGCATTCAATGGGCCTGAATACCCGCCGCCCTGATCACCGCAACCCAGCGCGCGTTTTCACTTTTAATCAGACGGCCAAACGCCTCAGGCGTCATCGCCTGGATATCTGCGCCCTCGCCCTCGAGCCGGCTACGAATAGCGGGCTCGGCCAAGGCAGTGGCCACGGCGCCATTCACGCGGGCAATGACCTCTGCGGGAGTCCCGCGGGGGCCCACCACACCCGTCCAGGTCCCGACATCAAAGTCGGGCATACCGAGTTCCGCCATGGTCGGCGTGCTGGCCACGGCAGGATTGCGCTGGCGGGAGGCCAACCCAACGGCCCGCACCTTCCCCGCCCGGATTTGTGGCACCACGGCTGGCAGTGTTGCAAACGAAAGCTGGGTTTCGCCGCTCATCACCGCCACCACCGAGGGCGCTCCCCCTTGTAGGGCACATGCGTGAGCGGAGTTCCCAGCGCCCGGGCAAACAATTCACCGGCGAGATGCCCGGGCGATCCAATACCGGATGAAGCAAAAAACACATCGGACTTGCGGGAGAGCGTCTGCAGGTCGGCAACCGTACGGAAATCGGACTGCGGCGACGCGATCAGAATCATGGGGTACGACGCCACCATGGCAATGGCCGCGAAATCTTCTACCGCATCAAAGCGACGCACCTTGGCGAGCCCGGGGTTGATGGCATGCATCGCCACGGTCGACAGGAGCAGGGTGTAGCCATCTGCAGGACTCTGGAGCAGCAGTTCACCCGCCAGATCACCCGATGCGCCCGGCTTGTTTTCGACAATAACCGGCTTACCCAGCGCATCGGCCACGCGCGGCGCGATCAGCCGCGCAATCACATCGGTGGAACCGCCCGCCGCATACCCCACCAGCAACTTCACCGGCCGTTCGGGCCAGGAGGAGGCCGAAGCAGCAGCAGTAATGGCAAGTCCTGCGATCAGAAGGGCAACGCACCTGGCCAGCATGAATGAATCCTCTCTGGGGCGACACGGCCCTGATTAGCCTGAACGGCGGGAATGTCATAGCATCGCTTCCGCACGTTCCTGATCGCACCGCTTGCGGCGCACGATTGACAGGCGAGACGTTTTTTCATCAAGCGGAGAGCCATCATGCAGTTCAAGAGCCTACTACTGGTAGCCGGGCTGATCTTAACCTCAGCTGCCGCGAATGCATTCGATCCCGGCCATGTCGAACGACTGCGCGCCACGGGTTCGTGTGAAAAATGCGATCTCAGCAAGGCGCAACTGCGAGGCTGGACCAATCTTGTTGGTGCCAATCTCAATGGCGCAAACCTGTGGGCCGCCTTCCTGGCGGACGCGAACCTGACCGGCGCGAGCCTGAACGCCGCCGACCTGACCCGGGCGAATTTGATCGGCGCGAACCTTTCCGGGGCAAGTCTCAGAGTGGCCAATCTGAGCGGAGCCAATTTGGCGGGCGCAAATCTCTCACGCGCCAATCTCACCAATTCCGATCTGTCCCGCGCCAACCTGGAGGGCGCCAATCTGAGCGGAGCTGATCTGAGCGGCAGCAATCTGGACAGCGCGATTCTTACCAACGCGGTGGGGATCAAGCGCTAAGGAATCATCCCAGCAGCGATCCCTTACCGACCGGTAAACCGTGGCACCCGGTTCTCGCGATGCGCCGCCGAACTGGCCCGCGATTCGCAGCGTCATCGAATGCCCCGATTGCCCAGACTGAATCCGCCGCACCCAGGCTTCCTGGCCGGAGGCGAAACTGCCAAGCTGCGCGGGAATCGTGCGGGTAGAAGCCTGGCCAAGCTGGTGGCAGCCGATACAGTCGACGTTATTCATCTGCCGAAGCCAGCCGCCACGCGTAATCTGCTTGGGAATATCGGTGGATCCGCCGAACGCCTCGGGCGGCGGGATCTTCATCATCGTGTACCAGTAGATGGCAGGGTAATAATGAGCGGCCGATGCTGCATCGGGGGCGGCAATCGCGCGCAAGTTGAGCGTCTGTCCCGGCTTGCCGGTGAGACGGGGTGAGTCCACCAGGCCATAGCCGCGAACCCAGACCGAGTAGTTGGCAACGGGCAGATCGGGCAGCAGATATCGGCCCTGCTCATCGGTTACCACGATGCGTGCGAAGCGAGTGGGCAGATCGGAAGTTTCCGCGATGACCCACATCCCCGCCTCAGGCCCACGCGGCCCCGTCACGACGCCCGCAATATCGGTGGCGCCAGGTGTCACCGCGTTCACCGCGGGAGAGGTGCTCGAAGGCTGCGACCAGGCGGTACCCGATTGAAGGGCGCCCAAGAGGAGGCCTCCCAATAGGAGGCCGATGAGGACGAGCTTTCCGACTTGTCGGGGCAACCGTAACGGCAAGGATCGACTCACGAGATGTGGGGTTGAGTCATGGCAGCATCATCCGAAATGTTGGTATGTCCATCGCGGACATACCTGCGGATATCGTCAAGTTGCCGCCCGATAAGATTGTCGATGTCGTTTTAGTGACGTGAGCGACAAAGTGCGCGATGATGCACCAATCACCTTCCAAAGGGACGCCGATCATGCACCGCTCTACTCAGCAGAAACTGCTCCCATGGCTATCGCTCTTGTCGGCAGGTGCTCTATCCGCGTGTTCTGGCCTGACTCCGGCACCGGGACCGTCGGCCCCGGCGTTGCGATGTTTTTGATGAATGCATCTGAAAGTGTGTTTGCCATGGTGTTCCGTCCTATTTTTCCCCCACGGTTCCCCACACGCGATGTGTGAGCAGC
>Ga0194116_10003994_pt1 | contig 17275 bp, 4 predicted proteins | sample TA2MahsurfametaG_4_FD_148617 | JGI IMG/M metagenome (GOLD analysis project Ga0194116, IMG submission 148617) | Freshwater microbial communities from Lake Tanganyika, Tanzania - TA2015008 Mahale S9 surface | ecosystem: Environmental > Aquatic > Freshwater > Lake | place: Tanzania: Lake Tanganyika...
AATCCCCAATCCCCAAATCAAGATAGGCTTATCTTAAAAAATTTTCCATAATTTTTCAAATGAAATCGCTAAATAAAATACATTAAATTTAAATTCCCTAATAAATTATTCTATAGTATAAAATAAAATTAAATATGGATGGGATCAAATCTGGGAAAGACTAGTATTTTTTCCCTTTTAAATTTAGCGATTATGTCTTCAAAATAGTTTTAATAGGAGATACATGTGTTGGGAAATCCTGCCTTTTAGTTAGATTTGCGGTAAGAGTTTAAAAATTGTAATTTAATTATATCATTCAAAAGGACGATCAATTTTCTGATACTTATGTCACTACAATTGGAGTTGATTTTGTAAAGAATTTATTTTATATTAGTTAGAGATTTAAAACAATGATAGTAACTGAAAAAACTACAAAAGTTCAGATAGTAAAAATAAATATGTCTTTTAATAAAATTAAATCATCAATAGGAAATATTAAGTAATTTTTTTAGTGGGATACTGCAGGACAAGAAAGATATAGATCTATAACAAATGCATATTATAGAGGAGCAGAAGCAATTATTATCGTATTTGATCTAACAAATAGAGTAATTAATTTTATTAATTAAGGAAAGTTTTTTCCATATTCCTGATTGGATAGAAGAAATCTCTAAGTATACAGGGACAAATATTTGCAAATTAGTTTTAGCAAATAAATCAGATTTAGATAAAGAGAGAAAAGTGACTCAACAAGAAATAGAAGTAAGAAAATCAATATTTGCATATCAAATAAAATTATAATATAAACATTTTAGTAAATGATTATAAATAAACAGAGATTTAATTTCTCAATTTAGGATTTTGAAAAAAAAAATGGAATAAAAGTAATCGAAGTCTCAGCAAAGAGTTCGGAAAATGTGGATTTGGCATTCAAGACGATTGTGGAGAATCTAATTGATAAAAAGTAAAAAATTTTAATAAATTCTCAAATTTTAATGTGAATATCATCAAATTTATTCAATATTTTCAGAGAGAAAAAAACTACTCCAGGAGATAAAATTGGAGATAAATTATCAAATAAATTCGATAAAGCGAGAAATAATGGATGCTGCAAAAATTAATTTGAAATTCTATTTTTATATTGAAAGAAAAATTAATAATTATTAATTATTATAATATTTGATTTTTAATAAGAAATTATTTTAAAAAATTATTTCTAAATCAAAAATTTTTTTATTTTAATTTATATACATACAGCATTTTAAATTACTAAAATTATTTAATATTTTATAACTAAAATCTAAAAAATTGAAATAATTTTCTTATCATCTTATTTATAATTATTTAATCTCTTATATTTTAGTTTAAAAAAAATTACTATAATTATTCTTTATATTATGCTTTAAATCATTTATTTATATTAATTTATCATTAAAATTCTAATTTATTGAATAGAAAATGATTTAGACAAATCCAAATCCTGTTTTACCCTCTCTTATAGCAAGACTCAATCTCTCATTCAAAATCTCTTTAGAGGGATAGTCAGGAAGATCCAATTGATTAGTGCTTAATTTTTAAAATTTAATTTTAAAATTAAATAAATATTACCATGTATGTGCAGTAGGTAATCGATCATAATTTTTATCAAAGACTTTTGTAATTTTAAATTTATTCACACCTCCGATTCCTTGTAAATTAGAAAATCCTTCAAGAGGAACTTTTGAAGATCCTAAATTGTTAAAATTTCATTTTAAATAAAATAAAAAAATTGCTATACCTGTAACAAACTGTAAAAATTCAGCTCTTTCATTATTATCATAAGATTCCAAAATTTCCCAGAACCATTTAATTACTTGAGACTCTTGATTGTAATTTTCATATAAAGTATTATTTTTTAAATCAATCACTAAAATTTATTATTTTTATTAAATAATAGAAAATATCGAAATTAAAAATATATAAAACCCTTTTTTATTTAAATAAAATAATTTAAAAATGTTAAATAAAGAAATGGTAAGTGTTAAAATATAATTAAAAATTTACAATCTATTGTTGGTAAGCCAGAAATAACCAACTCTAATTCTCTCGGATCAAATATGGAAATCAATTTAATTGGGATTATTTCATAGAAGCCTTTTTGAAATGCTTCGACTTGGGGTTTAATATTTCCAAATAATTTGGCAAAGCATAGTTTCTGAACATACTCAAATTTATTTTCTTCAGTAACTACAATATTTCTTCCATTTGGAATTAAATCTATAACCTCTACTTGTCCGAAATTGTCTTCTTCATAAGAAAAATTCCACATATCACCCATATCGGTAATGTCATTTTCCATAAACCATTTAATACTTTTATAATACTCAGGATCATAATCTGCCAAATCATGATAGGTAAGAGGAATATTACATATTAGCTTATAAAATCCTCTAGTAAAATAGCAATCCAACATAAATCCATCAAATATAGCTTTTGCAATAACTCTTCCGATAAATTTAAATATTTCTAAATGATCAGATTCAAACATTCCTGAATTATTGTTTGGCAAATATGTATTAGCATTACTAGTCAATTTAAATAGCATAAAATGAGGGTTAAACATTTCTTTAGACAGTAAAGTAAACCATTCCCTTTTAACTCCTCCAGCGTCAATTGCTTCTTCACCAATAAATCTAATTGTAAGCTTTCCTCTTAAATCTTCGGGTTTTTTGTTTCTAAAATGATGATATGAATCCATAAAAATATGATCTCTTCGAATATTAATTTGAATATTTAAATTATGTTCTGCTTTTAATTTTTTCAATTCATATCGGAAATATTTTTTTTTATTTTCTAAGTCTAAGAATCTGCTTATTTTTATAAGGATTTCGTTAGGGAACATTTTTGGATATCTTCTTAAAATTAAATTTATTATTTTTTTATTTTTATCACAAAAACGATAAAAGAATTCATTATAGTCTAAACCATCTCCTATGTGTATTGGAGAATTTGCATGACTTAGCCCATAACGCATTTGTGGAGTTTTTCTTGGAGTATTTTTATAAATTTTTTCCATAATAAAAGGATTGATTGTCATCATTACTTTTTCAGGCAAGAATTGTAAATGAGATAAAGTGATAAATGCTTCTATAAATGGAATCAATCGATTTAGTTTAGGGTCTAATGTTTTTTGATCTTCTTTCATAATTTTGCTAATTTCAAATAAAAGATGATTTAATTTTTCCCAGCATTTTATTAATATAAGATTTATTTTCTTCACAAATTCACTCAATTCATTTTTTAATTTTTCGATTTTTTTTATTTTATTTTTATTAGAAGAAGGATTCTTTTGATTATTACTATTTATATTTTTTGCCTTATTAATTTCATTTATTGAATTGTGAATATTATTTAAATTATTATTAATATTATTGTTTCTATTTTCAACTTCAAAAGATTTTTCTTCTTCCTCAACCAAATCCATCTGGTTATTGTTTACGATTTCATCGATCCTAATATTATCTGTATTATTTATTTCATTTTGATTTTGTTCTATTTCCATTAGATTATTGTTATTAAGATTTTCAAAACCTACTATTTGATTGTTTATATTATTGTTAATATTTGAAATATTATTCGGAGGGATAATATTAGAGGGATTTATATTAATATTTGCATTATTAATATTATTTTGATTGTTTATATTTTCTTCATTATTATTTAAATTTTGATTGTTTAGGGAATCTTGCTTGTCTTTATAAATCACTTGATTAAGTTTATTTACTAATTTTATAATTTTAAAAAGGATATTTTCAGGAAGAGGTTTTGAATAAGCATTTATATCAATTTTTGTATGCGTTAAGAAGTGGTCCATTTCATATGAAACAGATTGATTCAATTTTTCAACATGTCTTAATAAAACGTTTAAAACAGATTTAAAGCATTTTGTATCTCCAATCATTTCACATATAAGTTGTGTAGGGTTATTAGATTTTTTATCTTTATTTATAAGCAAAACAGTTTCAAAATTATAAAATAATTCTATAATCATCTCAATAGTTGTAATAGAAATTTTTAATTCTGAATAGTTATTTGAATTTTTATTTTTGGCTTTATTTTTAGATTCATTCTCTTCTTCTGAGTTTTTTAAGCAACTGGAGACTATATTTGAGAAAATTTTCAAGGCAAATATTTTTTTAATATCACTTTTAGAGTTAACTAACATGATTCTTAAAAGGTTGGAAAGAATGTTTTCTTCAATTTCAAAATTAATTAATAAAACTTCTTTTATAGCCAATGAATCTTTGGTTGAATAAAATCTCTTATTTGTTTTTTGTGATTTATCAGATTTTTTGGATCTCACATAATCTCCTTTTTCTGTATAAAATGAATCCAAAAAGAATTTTTTCATTTCTTTAATTCGACTTGTACAGAATAATTTTATAAATTGGTCATAATCATCATAAAAAAATTCCTCTAATAAATTATTTTCTATCAAAAGCTCATAGAAATATTTCAAAAGTAAATTATTGTTCACACAGTTAGGATTTTCTTTAAGAAGCTCCTTCAATCTTATTGAATCTAAATTCCACAATATAAATAGCAAATCAAGAATTTTATATCTAATATTAGAATTTTGAACTAAGTGGTTAATCAAAATCCAATATTGATTATTAAGTATTTTGGATTTCGGAGAGATTTTACATGTATGCTTTATATTGAAACATATCAAATTTTCTAAAAATTCATCATCGAAGTTTGCCATAAGCCAAGCAGCTTGATCTTTATTATATTTATGTGAATTGAGTAAATCTTCAAAATTATATTGTAAAGGCTTCAAAGAAAATTTCTTACTGTCTTTGTTAACCTTGAATTCGAAATAATTATTGAAAAATGGATTACTAAAATTATTATCAATTCTTTCAGGTGGAGGAGTATGAACGTTCAAAATATGATGGTGATCAGAATAATGCTGTTCGATAAGTCCATTGTATTCATCTATATATTCCTGCGGTAATTGGTTTATTGCCTCGGGTGGTAGATTGATTAAAATGTCTTCACGCAAATCTGGTGCTAAAGTTGATAAAAATGTTGCCCAATCTATTCCTTGATCTTGGGGCATATTTTCTTGGCTACCAATTGGATTTAAATTATTATTAGTATTTGAATTAACTTGATTTACATTTGATATTCCAGGAATATTAAAGCCCATTGTATTAACAAGATCATTTACTATATCTGGAGGCAATTCGTTTAGAATTTCTAGATCAATTTCATTAACATCGTAAACTTGACTTGTATTACTTTTATTTTTATTTTTACTTAAACGCCTTTGATTTTGTAAAATTTCTTCACGAAGCTCTTCTGGAATGCATTGAAGGAATTCTGGATCTATTTCTTCAGCAAAATCTTTCTTCTCATCTGTTTGTTCCTTGTCCTTTGATCTATCTATTTCTTGTTCTTGTTTATTTATTGATATTTCTTTTTCATTGAGTAAATTACAATTATTTTGGTCAAAATTATTTTCTTGAATATTAATATTATTGTGAATTTTATTTTCTTGATTTTCTAATATTTTATTATTATTATCCAAAAGAGTGACTGGTTCTTGTAAATCTTTTGCTGCTGAATCGGAATCGCTTAACGTCTCATCTTTGTTTTTATTTAGAATATTATCATTTAAAACATCAATTTGCATTTGGATATTTTCATTAATAGGATTTTCAATTGGCTCTTTAATTTGTTTATTCTCAAAATTCTTTGAATTGATGGAAACTTTATCTTTATCAATTGTAATAAATTCAAGGTTATAGTTATCATCTTTAATTTTAATTTTATCTTTCTCTTTCAAATGATCTTTTTTTTTAGGAGATTCTACCTCAAAATCCTCTTTAATTTCTTCATCATCTTTGATTTCTTCGATTCCAAGAAGCTTTAATACATTTAATTTTAGGTTATCACTATTATCTTTTGAACTTGTATACATTTTGAAACTTTCTTTATTGCCAAAACTTAAGAAATCTATTTCCATTTTAGAAAACTCTTTGGTATATGCTGATATGAATTTTTCTTTGGCATAATTATGAGAAAAGTATAAATTTCGTAAGAATTTACACTCAAAAGGACAAATATATCTATATAAAAATACATTATTCATAATATCAATTTGATTTTTTCTAAGTTTATTAATCATAGAAATATACACTCCTGGTCGATAGAATTCATACAAATCCTCTTGCAAAACATATAAAACAAATGGAAATACAATGTTGTCCTCAATGTAGAATATTTGATTTTTATGACTTTTATCATAGGTATTAGCGTAAAGCAACTCATCTGTAATATCTTCTGAATTTAATGAATTTATGAAAATACCTGAATTAATTAAAATTGAAGGTATTTCATTTAAATTGTTTTGCCCATGATTGGTTCTTATATTTAGCCCACCCCATGTATTAAGCGATCGGCTAAATCTATTAAGGAAATTAAAACCTGCTCTACTTCTCAAATGATTTGCATGGAAGTTATCAGACTCATAATCAGAACCTTCAGTTTCACTTTCTTCTTCACTTGATAAATGATTTACATTATGGAAATGGACAATTGAATTTTCGTTAGCATTATCATCTTCTTGGAAATCTGTAATTGATTCATTTTCTCCTGGCTCATTCTGTGAAAATTCTTCATCTTCTTCTTGACTTAATTCATCTTCCTCAGGATCAGATGCATCATTATCAGGATTTTCAGAATCAATTGCGTTTAAATTATTATCTATAAAGTTATCTATTTCCTCTTGTTCTTCATCACTATTAAATTCATCTTCCACGTCTTGTATGCTTCGAGAAATGTCTCCATTTTCAGAGCTTATTGAATAATAAAATTCCTGTGAATTATGATCTTCTTCGTCTTCTTCTTCTAATTCTTCCTCCTCTTCTAATTCTTCCTCTTCTTCTAATTCTTCCTCCAATTCATTTTGATTTTCCTCTTCTATATCCAAATCTTCTTCATCATTCCCTGAAATTGCTCCAATAATAGCTTCTAAATTGTTATTTATTAAATTTAGATTTATTGGAACATCTGATAATCCATTTTCAACTCGATTTCCAACTGAAAATAAATTGGCATTTGTGCGAATATTTTGTTTTCCTTTTTTTCTTGGAGTCATATGTGATGATTCATCAAATGAGGTAATTGTATGGTTTTTTTTATTGCTTAATTTAATATATTTAAAAATTTCCGAAAAGAGTAAAGTGTTAAGTTTATGTAAAGAGAAATGAAATTCATCTGTAAGATTCAAATTTTTCATAATTGAAGTAATATTTTTTATAATGAAATAATCTTTAGAGACAATAGCACGATTGATTTCGAAAGGATTGAATTGAGAATAAACGTGAGAGCTATCATGAAAATCAGTGAATGTATAAAGAGCGAAAGTCACAATTTTTAAATATATAAGTTGTTTTATATTATTCGAATTTACTAATTGAAGTGAATTTGAATTTATTTTCTTTGTATTTTCATCTGCAAAATGTTTGTTAATTTCAAATAAAATTTGATCTATTTCCTTTAATACTTTTTTTCGAGAAGTTTGTACAAGAAATATTTCATCTTTATTCATAGTTCGTCTTTTAAGACATAAAGCATTTAACAGAAAATTCATTAGATTTGAGTTTCTAAAGGATTCTAAAATTGCTTGATGAGAATTAGGTTCGTATCCCATCCTTCTTATAAGGTCTTCTTTGTCTTTCATAATATTATCTCCATTTTCTTTTGAATATGTGCAATTACGATAGAAATTCATTACGTAAAAAACGTTTCTAAATAAGAAACTAATGAAGCTGCTTGTATTTTTAGCGGGTGGTTCTTTATTATCTTTATTAAATGGGTTATTTTGACCATCATAATTATTAAGGAGATTTCGGTTATTATTGTTTAAATCATTTAAAGGATTCATACTATTATTACTGTTAAAATTATTTAAAGTAGAATCAAAATTACTAGTGGAATTTATAAAATTATGATTAATTATCTGATTAGAATTAGGTATAGGATTTTGAGTTCTTATGTCTTTGCTAATTTTATTGGGATTTACTGCTCGATGGAATTTAAGTATAACTGAAAGCACACTTGGATAAGTATGAATCAAATTTCCTAATCCGATTAAAATAGTATCAAGATCGAATAAATACTTTTGCTGTGAGTTGAAATGATTTTTACTATTTACAATAAAGTTATTATTATTAGTATTGTTGAATAAAATTTTTTCAATATTTCTATCAATTTCTTTTTCTCCTTCTTCACATACATCCCAAATGTGTTTTAATATTTGATTTATAAATTTATTTCTTGTTTCTCCAAAATCTTTATATATTCGCTCCATGTTTTCATTTAGATTCTTTTTTACTTCTCTCATCATTTTCGTTTTGGCTGCTGAATGTTCAAGATTTATATTCTTTTTATAATTGGAATGATTTATATTTCCCAAATTACTATTGATATTTATATTTGTATTATCTCTTATTTGATGATTAGTTGCAATATTTAGATCAGCTAAAATATATTCTCTGTCTTTAATATGATCTTTATCTTTATTGAAATTATTTAAATTCATATTTATATTTTCTAAAAGATTATCTTTGGAATTGATTTTCATATCATTCAAAATAGAAAGAATATTTGGGACATATTCAGGTAAAATTCTAATCATCAAAACATTGTGATTTTTAGAAGAAGTATTTTCTTTGCTTTTTTTCGATAATAATTTCTGGGTTAATTTTTTTCCTTTATTTAAAGGTTTAATTTCTTCACAAATTTGACTCTCAATCACATCTTCTGAATTTTCTTCTTCAGCTTCATAAATTTCTTCTTGTTCTTTTACTTTTTTTTCAGATGATTCTTGGTTTTCTCTTATTAATTTATCTTTATTTTCTGAATCTTTTCTAGAGTTCATGTTTTTAGTATTATAGATTTTACGTGGTTGATTTTTTTCTTTGTTTTGAATATTTTTAAATTCGACATTAGCTATTTTTTTGAGCATTCTGACTAAAATCTCATTGTCTTTTGGAATTAAGCGAAAAATTATATTTAAATAATCATCAAAATTCATTTCGACAATTGGTAAATTTTTATTAATATCTGAATTATCTGTGGTTTTGTAATTAGTAGTATTGTTAATAATATTGTTTTTAGTATTATCAGCATTTTCATTATTTTCCTTAGATTCTTCTTTTATTTCATCTCTCTCAAGTATCAATCCATTATCATTTTTGATGTCATCATTATTAAAATCATCAATTATTTTATTTTCAATATTCTTTTCTTTTCCTTTTAGAGCAATTTTTGATTTTGATTTTATTTGTATTTTATTCAAGAAATTTTCAGTATATGAAGTTTCTTGTTTCGAATGAAGATAGTTTGCAAAAATATAATAAGTAATAGATTCTAACATATTTTGCTGAATAACATTATCTTCGAATAAATGAAAAAGAAAAATTCTGAATATTTCATCGAAGACTATTTTGTATTTTATTTCGCTACCATTAAATGAAATGTTGAAATTATTTTCTCTAATAGTTTTTGAGTGTGTTTTTCTTATTTTTAAAATTTCTTTGACATATCCTTTTTCAATAAATTCAGTTAAATTATAATCATTATTAAAACTCTCTACTATAGAAGAAAAAATAATTATTAAATTTGCTTCATCTAAAATACTAATATTTTTTTCCACTCCATATATGCTCGTGAGTTTGTTTTGAGTTTCAATCAGCCTTTTCAACAACTCGAAATAAGAAGTAGAATAAACTTTAGAGCTAAGAAATTTATTTTGTTCATTTTTATTTTCTGACCCTCTAGAATTTGAACCTTTTAGATTATCAAAGCTATTTTCTTCTTCTTTTTCTTTAGTCTTCTGATTAAAATTGTCTTTTTCTTCCTCATTAATTTTATTATATTTATTTTTTCCACTCGTCTCCTTTTCTTTTAGTGCTTTATCCTCTGAAGTGTCTTTTTTACTTGAGGATTCTTCATTGTTTTCATTTTCAGTACATTTGATTTCATTGAAATAATTGATGAATTGCAAATAAATATGAACCACAAATAACAATTCATAAATAATCTGCTTAATATTTTGCATCACTTCTTCGTGCTCCTCTTCGAAATTGTTTATATTAATATTTTTTTCTTTACTGTTCACATTCAAAAATACATTTTGAACAATGGAAATTATATTATTAATTCGATCCAAGCTACATTCAATAACATCATAGCTTTTAAAGAAATCTGAAATTTCATCTACATTTAAATTTTCATAAATGTTTGATTCTTTTAATCTATCTTTCAAAATAATGTAATTTATAAGCATTCTATCGTGAAGAAATTTTTTTAATTTTTCATTTAAACAGATATTAAAATTTGTTTCATTTTGTAGCTCTATATAATTATCGCATTCCAAAGCAAATAATTCTTTAAGGAAAGGAACAAGCAAATAAGACTCTACAGATTTAGAGCTCAAAATATCTCTGAGTCTAAATATAATATTCATTTTTCGAATTTGCATTATTTTATTTTGATATAATTCATCAGTTAAAATTGAATCGTAAAGTTGGCTAAATAAATTTTCAAAGCATTCTTTTACAACTGAAAGATTAAAGCTTTTATAATTCTTAAGATGCTTGAATTCATCTATTTCAGTTTTCTCATTGATTTTATCTTCTATTTCATCAAAGATTTTCGATTCTTGTTTGAATTTGTTCAAATTTTCATTTTCTAATTTGTTTAGAGTTTCTTGTACATTTGGATCTTTTAGAAGTTTAGAAAATTTTCCACTGGGATCTGGAATATCTAAAAAAGGTCTTTCAATTTGTTTGTAGTCTATTTTATATTTATTATATAAATCGAATAATTTTTCGGAATTAATTTCATTTTTGTTTAAAGCATTTTTTAATTCAAGGCTCAAATCTTTTTTGGAACTTTTATTTTTATTTAAATCTAGATTGATGTTGTTGTAAATTTCTTCATGTACTTTATATTTTGAATTTAAAGTCGATGGTTTTTTAGATACATTTTCTACTTTATTGAAAGTTTGGGAATTATTATTGCTATTATTTTTTGGGTTTTTTGGATCTCCACGTATAATCAGTTTCGAATGTAAATTTGTAAAGAATAGTTGGGAATTTTTGAATTCTAAATTATTAACATCTGTAAATTTCTTATCTGGTAAATATAATTGGAAACAATTTTTAATTTTTTCCAAAGAAAGCTTTTCTGATTCCGAAAGATAGTTGTTGCAAATTTGCATTTTTATAGCTCTTATTTTTTCATGAAGAAGGATTTCTTTTTTAGTCTTTTCTTCCATTACTTTGTGAAATTCATCCAATTTCTTTTTTAAATTATTTGAAATATTCGGATCTCCAACTCCATCCATAGAAACTTTGTTCTCTTCTTCAATTTCCATTTCTTGTTCATTTATTGATTCTAATTGATTTTTATAATTTTGGATACTTTCTAGATTTAAATTATTAGATGAATTTATAGTTAAATTTTGTCTATTTTCTTCTATATTGTTATTGATTTCATTATTATTATTAACTATCTCATTGATATTATTATTTGATAAAATCACTAATTGTGCTTGATTTTCCTCAGAAATTTTAGGCTCACCAAAATAATTTTCATATTCTGCAGTTGAATGGTCTAAATCATAGATAATAAAATTGACTATATTGTCAATAGTTTTGTGATTTTGATCTCTCATCGCAGACATTATATCAAGTTTGTTAAAACCAGTCATCAGTAAATCATTTATTAATTCCTCTTCTTTAATCAAACTTTTTTCTTTTGAAATAAGGGCTTTATAAGTATTTATTGCAGAATCGCAAATTGCATATAATATATTAATAAAAGAAAAAGAATATTTCGAAATTCTTTTAAGTCCTGAAGTATGCTTTCGAGGAAAGACTTTTTCGTTTTTCTTTTTTTCTTCAAATCCCAAAAATCTTTGCATAACTAAGCTAAATAAATAGAATTTTATAAAAACATTGAATTCGAATATGCTATTAAATCCTTCTTTAATAAGCAATAAACCATAATTTATCATTTGTTCATAATTATTTTTAATAATTTTCATAATAATAGAATTAACAACATTCCAAAGGTTTTTGAGTAGCAAAGATAGTATTATTGGGATTTTTACGAATTTGCTAGATTTTACATAATTATCTGAATTTTCATTAAAATAAAAATCAAAATTAGAAAAGCTCGTCTTTTTTTCATATTTATAATTATTATCTTTCTTGAAATAAAAATTATTATTTTTATCTTCATTAAATTTCTCATTTTCGAAGATAGGATTTTCATTATTGTTTGCTAAATCATCAATATTTCCAAAATTTATGGATATTAGCTCACTGAAGTCAACAAAGAATTCACAAATATCAATAATCTTCTCTATTCCACCCATTTTATAAAACTGGAATATCAAGTAACCTGAAACAGTTTTCTCACTAAGTATTATGTTAATATTATTAATGATATTAATAAACTCAATTAATTTTTCAATAACATATTTCCAGTTTTGAGACATATCTTTCTTCATATTTTCTTCGTTAATCTCTTTTCCTTTATTTTCAATATTTTCTTTCTTAATTAAATTATTGTTCTGATCTTTATTTTCAGAGTTAGAATTAATGATTTCCATATTTTTTAAATTTTTGCTAATCATAGAAATTGAAATTATTTTCTCTTTGATTCTATCGTATTCGCTTTTTATGTCTAATGTATCGATTAAAAGATTCATTGAATAGGCTATACTCATCCAAGTATTATAGATAGCAATTTCATTTTCTGTATAGCAACGTAAATTCTTTCTAATTGCTTTCGACAAGTTGATGAAAAAGTCAATTACAGGCATATGAGAATTTATAAGCATTTTAGAATTATAATCCATAATCTCCCAATTAAATGGGTTATTTGATTCAAAAAATTCTATTCTGAAATTATTTGAAAGATTTAACTCTACTTGGAGATCAAGAGCATTGTATTTGTTAAAAATAAAAATATCTTTAAGATTCGTTTTCTCTGAAAGTTTAATTTTTTCTTTTTTTGTATTTTCGATTAATAAGTTAAAAATATTTTCGTTTAAATTGGAAGACAAAAACTTTGAATAATATTTTTGATTTATGACCAAAATGCAATCATTTACAGGTGACATATAAGTTTCAAAATTCTTTTGTCTTTTCAATTGATAAAGCATAATAACTGAATTAAGTGAAATTATTTTTTGGAGTAAACTTTTATCCTTGGATAAATTAAACATTTTCCTGAGACTGTATTCAGTGAAATGAACTAATTTACTAATTATTTTATCCTTTTGTATGTCTAATATCAACTCATTAAAGGCTTTATATTTAGAAAGAAAAACTTCTTCATTTTCTAATGTATCTTCTATGGATAAATTCTTGTTTTTCTCAGATTGGAAATCTTCAATTTCCATAAAATTTGAATTTTTCTTACTGTTAGATTTTTTAATATCATTGCCATTATCATCGAAGATTTCAGAAAAGTTTCTATTATAGATATTTAGTATTTTTAAATTTTTCAAATAGAGACTCGAAACATGATTTATGATTTTTTCGGCGTTTTTATTGAAAAGTGATTTGAGAATGCTCACAGAGAATACATTTGTAAATAAAGAGAGCAAAATCAATGGATTATAAGCTAAAACAAAAAAGTCCATAAAAATAGCTTCTAAATCTATAGAATTATCTTTTGTTAATAATTCCTTTTCCTCTTGGGAAATATTTATAAGAAAATGAGAAATCAAATTAACAAGATAAGAAAATTTATAATTAAAAAAATTAAAAGGAGTGCCTATAAATGCTTTCTTTTTCAAATCCATGTTGGAAACTTCTTTTTTATTCATTTCTAAAAAACTTTGGAGTTTTATTTCATTGTCTTTATCTTCCAAAATAGCATCAAATTTTTTTGTAAGTTCTTTAATCAAATTATGAATATTCCCAAAGAAAAGTTTATTGATCTCAATTCCATTGTTAATGCGGAGAAAAAGAGAAAAAGGAGTAAAGAAATCATCTGTGTAGAAATTATGAATTGAGAATGTATTATTTATAATATAATCATCTTTTTCAAATGCGACAAATATGGAATTTAAAATTTGGTTTCCAGTTTCTAAGAGATATTTATTCCCTTCTTCACTCAATGCAATTGAGTAAAAAATTTTGAAAATTAGATTTAAAATGTTGGTTTGTTTTGGGATTTTTCTTTTCAAATATTCGAATAAATTTGAAAATATTTTCCCTTCCACAAGAGATGTTATTGCAGAAGGTAAATAATTACAAATTAAATCTATTAGGTCCATACAAGAAAGCATAATTGATTCATAATAAAAAGCTTCCATATTTTCTTTTAACTTTACAACATCTGAAGATGAATTTTCCGCTTCTACAAGTTTTGAAAGGCATATTGTGAAAAATTTATTTATAGACTCTGTCATTTTATTTTCATAGTAGCTTAAACTGCTTGAATTAGTGTTGTGCCGAAATATCGAGAAAATTATTTTAAATAATTTATTTATTAGACTCATCCTCTCAAAAAGAGAAGGAGTTTTTTTAAGATTTTTGTAATCTTTAAGCGAATGAGCTCTGTCATTATTCTCCAAATTAAATAAGTTGATTTTTAATACTTCCATGTTTTCTTTGGATATATCCTCTATATTTTCAAAACAAAATCCTAACATTCTCTCTTTAATTTCATCTTCTTTATTCAGATTTTTAAAATTAATTTCGTATGCTCTAATTTGCTCATTTACTCTGTAATAGGCATATTCATAATAAATTGTATTTTGCTCATCTTGCCAGAAATTTTCTATTTCATAAATTAACCTTGGAATAACAAGCTCATTTAAAGTATTTTCATCTAGAGTCCTTTTTTTCCTCAGAGAAAAAATTACATTATCAATTCTATAAGGATACATACCATTTTTAGGAATTTCAAGAACTTTATTTAAAAAATGTATAGGGATTTCTTTGAAAGATTGGGTTTTATATAAAAATTGTAAAATAGTGTTGAAAAATTCTTGATCAATCGATTCAGCAAACGATAAGACTTCCAGAGGATTGCCGTTAAATTTAGTACTTGTTAAATCCGAAAGAATCGAATGAAACAAACCATTTTGAAATAAAATACTTTCATATCCATCAAAGTAACTTACAAATGTAATTGTAGCAAGAAGAAAATCAGACTTAATTTCTAAATTAAAATTTTTGGAAGTCAATATTTCTAAAACATCTTTTAGATATTTTTCTATATAATATTCACTGATCATTTGAACTTTATTTCTTCTCTGAAACGCGAATATTATAAGATTAATAATATTTAAATTAAATTTAACCACACTTCGGATGTTCTCAGAAACAAGATTTTTTATACTATTTATATTTTCTATTTTTTCAATTTTTGTACTTTGATTTAATGTATTTTTTATTAGAGATTTATTTTCGATAAAAGATTCATTTGGATTAAAGTTTGAAATTAATATTATAAAATTTAATATTGTATAATATAAGTTTTCTTCAATTTGATATACAGACATAAACGCTTTTTGGTCTTGGCTAGATAATGTTACATTCGCTTGAATCAATGCGTTTTTTTTATTTTCCTCTAATTCATCCGAAGGATTAATTTTATAATCGCAAAATTTTTTTATTTCTTCTCTTTCAAAAATATATTTTAATCTTGGATTGTTTTCTAAATTTAAATACTTTGTGAGTAACTTTTGTACATTTTTTAGACTTTGGAATAAATTAGATATATTCACATGCTTTGTTATTTGTAAGATCTCTTCAAATATTTTATCAAATGAATGTTCTAGTATTGGATGTTTTTTAGTTGAAAATGAAGTTGAATGGCGCTGTTTGTTTTTGCTGTTTTTTTGTAATTTTGATTTTGATTTCGAGTTATTAGAGGGATTGTAATTAGTATCTAAATCATCACAACTATCAATATTAATTTTATTTTCTATCATGTATTTTTTTATTTCATTAATTGAATGTACCAGAATTTTTGTTATTTCATTTTTAGTAATTTCTATATTTTTAGAATCTCTTTCATTAGAATTCAAATTTAAATTTTCAAATTCTGAATTATTAACTATTTCTGTTTCTAAAGATAAAATAAATAAGTAAAATTGTAAAGAATATTCTAAATGATAAATTTACGAAAATAATAATAAAATTATTTAATTTAAATATTAATAACGAAATTTAAAAGATATAATTTAGGATTTTTGTGAGAAAGAGAGAAATGACAACAATAATTAATTGGAACCCAAATTCAATTTCATTTTGTTTTTTAAATTAATTAATAATGAAAAATTAGCTGAAGAATTTTACCTTGTTGTCCTTCTCTATTTTTTTCTCTTATTAAATCAATTTTTCTACTTTTTTCAATAATATTTTCTGTCAAAATAGGCCTTAAGTATATCCCGAAAGTGAAAAAATCAACAAAGTCTAAATTGCTATCGATTGTATTTCTTTTAACTCCATTGAAGAGCATCATAATATCTATTATTTTAGTTTTAATTTCTAAATCCATTGTCTCTTTAAATATCAGGCTTAAATTATCGAAAGAGGCAAAGATATCTTTATGCAATGAATTAGGCAATATTAATTTAAAGAAATTTAAAATTATTTTTATTTTATCTTCGATTACTTGGATTTCTTTAATAATTTTTTCATTAGTAGAAGACCAAATAATATTTTTAGAATAATCTTCCACTAAAATATCTATTTGATTTTCCGATTCTTTTGAGTATTTTAATGTAATTATTTTAAAATAATTTTCTAATAAAAAATCAGCGAAATTTAAAATTTCTTCTACAGCGTATAAAGAAACTTTTGGGAAATCCCAATATTTAATTTCTTTGACTGCAGAGAGGAAAAGTTCTTCGTTTTCTGATTCTACTTTTAATTTAAGGCTCTCGATCAATTTTCCTATAGGAGACTATATTTTTTAATTGAATTTATAAATATTTTAGTAAAATCCTTACATATATATCGTAGAGCTTATCTTCTACATGATGATTAATCATCTCTTTGATTATCCTCATTTTAATGTATTATTTAATATTTAATTATTTTTGAATTATATTTATAGATAGGATTTAGTTAAATTGGAGAATTATTAATTTTTATTATCATACTAAGAATATTTTTAAGATATGTTAAAATTTTTTATTATTTAGGAATATGAATAATACTAACCTTATCAAGATGTTTCTATATCACTGAATATTCTTTTTATTTAA
>Ga0194116_10003997_pt1 | contig 17268 bp, 16 predicted proteins | sample TA2MahsurfametaG_4_FD_148617 | JGI IMG/M metagenome (GOLD analysis project Ga0194116, IMG submission 148617) | Freshwater microbial communities from Lake Tanganyika, Tanzania - TA2015008 Mahale S9 surface | ecosystem: Environmental > Aquatic > Freshwater > Lake | place: Tanzania: Lake...
TTACAAATAGATAAAAAATTAAAAAAAAAAATATTTAAAGACATTTATTCTATTAGAATTAATGCCTCAGAATAAAGATATAGCTATTGGAATCGATCTTGGAACCACCTATTCGTGTGTTGCTGTTTACCAAAATGGTAACGTTGAAATCTTAGCAAATGATCAAGGAGAAAGAACCACTCCATCATACGTTGGTTTCACTGATACAGAACGTTTAATTGGTGCTTCTGCTAAAATTGCTGCAACATCTAATCCTACTAATACAGTTTATGATGCCAAACGTATGATTGGACGAGAATTTTCAGATCATAAATTACAAGAAGATATGAAACATTTTTCTTTCCATGTTGTAGATCATAATAATAAACCAAAAATTAGGGTTAATTATAAAGGAGAAGACAAAGATTTTACACCTGAAGAGATTTCTGCAATGGTTCTGACCAAAATGAAAGAAACAGCTGAATCATATTTAGGTCAATCTGTAAGAAATGCAGTTATTACAGTACCAGCTTATTTTAATGATTCTCAGAGACAAGCAACAAAAGATGCCGGTGTTATTGCCGGTTTAAATGTTCTTAGAATCATTAATGAACCAACAGCTGCTGCTATTGCTTATGGGCTTGACAAAATAAGTGAATCACAGCGTAATATATTAATATATGATTTTGGTGGAGGTACACATGATGTGTCACTTCTATCGCTAGAAGATGGAGTTTTTGAAGTAAAAGCAACTGCAGGGGATACTCATCTCGGTTAACTATTTCTCGGCCGAGAATAAAGAACTTAAATTGCGGGAAGTCCTTAAAGACGTTTTAAGATTATTTTTTATAAAATATAAAATGCAAAATTGTTTTAATTGTAAAGAAAATAAACAAATAATAGCTTTTGAAAAATTAGATTCTGGAAATATTAGAAAAATATGTAGAACATGTAAAAATAAACAAGTAGTTGAAAATACCAATAATAAAAAGAAAGATTTATTAATAACAATGGCATCAATTACTCATAAGACATGTACTGAGTGTAAAACTAAAAAACCAGTAACTGATTTTAATAAAAGAAGTAGAAGTCAAGATGGATATAATCCAAAGTGTAAAATATGTTATACAAATTTACGCAAACCAAATAATAATGTTAAAAATCAAGTATTAGATATCAATCTTAATAAATCTTGTTCTTCATGTAAGTACATTGGTAATAATTTTAGAAAAAATCTAAAATCAGAAGATGGTTATTATCATAAATGTAATAATTGTTGGAAACCAACTGAATGGACTAAAGAAAAGCAAAAAATTTCCGAAAAGAAATATTGTGAAAACAACAAAGATAAATTAAGAGAAAAATGGAGAATAGACGGTAAAAAAATAAATAAAAGAATTAGAGATTCGTTAAATAAACGAATTAAGTCTTGTTTATTCTCTAAAAAAAATAAAACATTTGAATATACTGAATGTGATACTGATTTTTTAAAATTATGGTTTAAATATAACTTTACTGAAAATATGTCATTTGATAATTATGGAAAGTGGCATATTGACCACATAATACCATGTGCATCATTTGATTTTAGTAAAGAAGAAGATATAATAACATGTTTTAACTGGAAAAATTTGCGCCCATGTTGGGGAGATGAAAACATCGTAAAAAGCAATAAAATTGACTTAGAACTTATTGAACATTATAAAAATAGAGCATTAATATTTTTAAAAAATAATTCCACTACTAAGTTTGATATTAAACTATCAAATGGCTCATTAGAAAATTTTGAGGTATAGTAAAAATGTGGCGTATATAAAACAAAGTTTTATAATAGGTAATCCGCAGCCAAGCATAATTTGAAAGAATATGAAGGTTCAACGACTAGGTAAAGTAACCTAAGTTATATTAGAAAATATAATATGGTAAAATACCCACGAAAAGGTTCATGTTTTAGATAAGCCTAGAACATATGATATAGTCTGATCTTATATGAAAGTATAAGAAGTTAGGATAAAGAGCCTAACGATAACAATCTTGGGAGAAGATATTGACACACGTATTGTCAACTATGTATTAGAAGAATTTAAAAGAAAAAATAAAGTTGATCTATCAGATAACAAAAAAGCGTTAAGACGGATTAGAACAGCTGCTGAACGTGCTAAACGTTCTCTATCAGGTCAAACTCAAGCAAATATTGAAATCGACAGTTTACATGAAGGTAATGATTTTTCAGTTAATTTAACTCGAGCTAAATTCGAAAGTTTATGTTCAGATATTTTTCAAAAAACATTAGAACCTGTTGAACGGGTTTTAAAAGATGCTAAAATATCAAAAGGCGAAATCCATGATATAGTTTTAGTTGGTGGATCTACCCGAATTCCTAAAATTCAAGAATTATTAAGTAACTTTTTTAATGGTAAGGAATTATGTAGAAAGATTAATCCAGATGAAGCTATTGCATACGGTGCAGCAGTTCAAGCAGCTATTTTATCGGGTCACAAAGATGAAAAATTAGATTCATTAGTTTTACTTGATGTAACACCATTATCATTAGGTGTCGAGACAGCTGGTGGAATTATGACAACTCTAATTGCTCGTGGATCTACAGTACCAACAAAAAAGACTCAAACTTTTTCTACTGCAGTAGATAATCAACCTGGTGTTACCATTCAAGTATATGAAGGTGAACGTCAATTAACAGCACATAATAATAAATTAGGTGAGTTTCATCTTAAAGGAATTCCACCAATGCCAAGAGGAACACCTCAAATTGAAATTACTTATGATGTTGATGCTAATGGAATTCTACAAGTTTCAGCAGTTGAGAAATCAACAGGTAAAGCTGAAAAAATAACTATTACTAATGAATCAAGTCGTCTAAGTAAAGAAGATATTGATAGAATGGTTAAAGAAGCTGAAGAATTTAAGAATGACGATGATAAGATTAGGAAAAAAGTAGAAGCAAAAAATAAATTAGAACACTATTGTTACAATGTCAAGAGTACAGTATTGGGTGAACAAAAAATGAAAACAGCACTTGGATCAGATGCTGGAACAGTAGAAAGTACTGTTGAATCGACTCTAAAATGGCTTGAAGAGAATGGTGATCATACAGCCGATGTTTATGAAGATAAATTAAAAGAAGTTGAGGGAGTTTTAATGCCATTAATTGCTAAAGCATATCAATCTAATGCACCACCTCCTCAACAAAGTGAAACTTCTGCTACATCTGATTTAGATTAAATAAAATATACTTAAAACTAAGTTTATTTTAATTATAATGTCTAATAAATTAAATTTTCTTTTAAGAGCGAAATACTTGAAAAAAAATCCTCCAACTATTGATGAAGAAGTCAAAAATATAATTCATTTTAATCATCCAGGCGGTACATTAATAAACCATAAAATAGATAATGTTATTTTAATTGATTACAAAAAAGATTCTGATCTACAAACATCAAATGAAGAAAAAAAATTACCAGAAGTGTCTTTTAACAAAGTAAAAAACATTGTAAACTTTTTCAATAATTTAAGTGGTGAAACAAATAGAGAAGGATTAGATTATTTTTCTGGACCATATGAGTATAAAATATGTTTTGAAAATAAAGAGTATCCTCATTCAGTTAATATTAACAAATTAATTTTTAAGTATAAAATTGGAAAAACTAATTATAGTAAAATATTATATTTATCAACTGGTCACAGTTTTGCTGAACCATTTTATTTAACTGATCAGGGTATTAAAATAGATAAGGTAAATCAAATTGATAAAGTATTTGAAGAAACTGATAAAAATATATTTTATTCATTAGATGATGGATTTAATGATTTTGCGTTAATTAGTTTTAATAGTTTAAAATTAAATTATAACAACAAATTAAAATTTAATGATAAATTATATAATGTTATATCAGTTTGTAAAAATATGGATATTAAATTTCTTGAAAATGAAACCTTTCTAAAAAATGGTAATAATATTGGAGAAACTTATGCAAAAAGTTTAATTAATTTTGATACTGATAAATTCCTTAAAACTGATGATTTTTATACTTTCAAAATTAATGGAACCATTGTAATTATCAAAACTAAATTTACTAGTGGTATTATATTAAAAAGTATAAGTAGTAATATATCTAAATTCAATGGTTTACCAATTTCTGAAGAAAGAAAACATGAACAACTTAAATATCATTTCTCAAATGTTATTAAAGAACTATCAAAACATGAAATATTTTCTAATATAATTTTTGATAATAATATTTATGAATATTATAATAATTATAAAGAAACAAATACATTAACATTTGCTAGTTTAATGGGTGACTCTGGATCCGGATTTTTTAGAATTATAGATAATTATAATATTGAATTTGTTGGTATAAATATTGGTAGTTGTTCGATGATGATATTAAAACCATCTGATTTTATGTATCCAAATAAAATTATGTGGAATAATTCATTAAAAAAACTTGTTTTTGGAAATTATACTATTGAAGAAGTTCATAAATCCTGTCAAATGTTACCAATTGATAAAATAGAAAAACTTATTAAACAAAATTTTAACATAAATGAAATAACAGTATAAATTTATTGAATTAATTTTATACAATTATTTTTTGATAGCACCAACTACAGTAGCAACGGGGGCTAAAGTAGGTACAAAAGTAGCAGCAACAGGTATGACTTTTTTAATAGCTGGAATAACTTTCTTATTCAAAAAATTTTTTTTTTGTTCAGGAGCTTCATTAGAGAAATCCATTTATATATATATATATATATATATTTTTTTAAATTAAAATAAATAAATTTTAAATATATACCCTTAAAGATTTACACCACAGAAGATTAAAATGACTATTTTTTATAAATCAACTTTAAGAAAAATATATTATAATAACAATTAAAGGAACTTATAATAGAACTGAAAAATATCATAAGAAACCTTCAAATAGAAGAAAAACATTAAAAAATTATACATAATTAGCATAGTTAAAAAGTCGGCGTTTTAAATGTGCAAAGGTGTAATATAGTTCTTAAATTGACTAAATAGATTTTTATTGGATTTAATGATGGATTATAAGGAAGGCTATATATTATTTTATTTCCTGATCTTATAAAGGAAAAATTTATATTTATTAAAAAATATATAATTATATATAACAATAGTTATGACAAATAATCAATTTTTTATTCTGGTATTAGGAATAATTATAGTTTTTTTATTTTTATATAAAAAAAAAAATTTTTTAACATCTTTGGATTATTCTTCTATAGATGATCCATATGAAGAACCATATATTATAAATAATATTATTACTGAAAAAGAAGCAAAATATATAATTAAAAAAGCAACTCCTAAATTTAAAGATAGTTTAATAATAGATGACTCTATTGAAGGAAAATTAGATAAAACCATACGCAAAAGTAAAACAGTATGGATGAATAAAGATGATCCATTAATTTATAATATTATGACAAGAATTGCTAATATGGTTAATTTACCAATTGAAAACACCGAATTACTCCAGGTTGTTAAATATGAACCAAATGGTTATTATAAACATCATTATGATTCATGTTGTGATAATACAAAATATTGTATAGATTTTATTAAAAATGGAGGACAGCGAAAAAAAACAGTTCTTATTTATCTAAATGATGATTTTATTGAAGGTGAAACTGATTTTCCAGTTATAAATAAAAAAATAAAACCACATAAATATTGTGCTGTAGTCTTTAATTCTCTTGCTAAGTATAATAATAAATGTCATCCCAAATCATTACACGCAGGATTACCAGTTAAAAGTGGTATAAAATATGTTGCTAACTTGTGGTTTAGAGAAGATAAATATGTATTATAAAAATATTTTAATAATTTTGAAATTAAAACTGGACTATTACAAATAAATAAATTAGCTTTTTGGTAAATAAGAGGTTATACTGTTAAAGAAGTTTAAAATTTTTATCTAATTTTTTGACAATTTTGTCTCATTTTAAATCTTAGGTTATATAAATGTTATTTTAACCTATAATCTGGATCAGTTATTTTACCAACATAATATTTTTTATTAAGTTCTAAAATATATATAAATATTATTATTAAAGTTAACGATTATATTTTATTATTAATTTTATACTAATTTAACTTGCGTATTTCAAAGTATATTCGCGAGCATTTGCATTATGAACCTCTTTATTACTTCTCAATAGTTCAGCAATTTCTGGAACTAGTGGATCATTAGGATTTGGTTCTGCTAATAGAGAACAAATCGATAGTAGTAATTTACTTGTGTTCAATGCTGGACTCCAATTGTCCTTTAAAATATCCAAACAAATTCCTCCTTGTCTATTGATATTACAATGATAAATAGGCGTCTTGAAATAAACTTTTGGTGGTTTAAATGGATATTCATCTGGAAATTTAATATCTAGTTCAAATACACCACCAAAATATGGTGTATCTTCTGGACCAAAAATAGTTGCTGTCCAATGAGTTAAATCATCATTAATAGGACCAGCTGAACAATTACAAACTGGAAATTTATCTAGATCACTTAATTCATTCTTTAATCTTTTAATTAGTAGACTTGACATTAACATAAAGATAATTTATATATTAATTATGGATTTCAATTTTTATAAAAATTATGATTTTTATAAAAATTTAGTAGATAAACTTGATTTTTTTATACTATTCATTTATAATAGTATTGCTATTATTTTCAGTCTTCTGATTACTAGGACTTATAGTAATACCACCAAGAGATTTAGTTACTTTAGCAGCACCAGCTCTAGCAGCACCAGCTTTAGCAGCACCAGCTCTAGCAGCACCAGCTTTAGCAGCACCAGCTTTAACAGCAGCAGCTTTAGCAGCACCAGCTAAAGCACCTAGAAAGAAAAGTTTACTTTCGGGAGGAGAGGATTCAAAAGAAAGCATATATAATGTATTAAAGAAAATTTATTTTTATTTAGACATCTAAATCATTTAGATTATTTTTAGTAAATATATATGCTATATTTTCTATTTTTTTTTTAATTTTTTTTCTAAATTCTGATTTTAATCTAACTTGAAAATTTTTAAATTGATTAATAATTTCATAATCTAAATTGGATTTTTTTTCATTAAAAAAGTTTTTGAAAATTTTAAATCCATATTCACATAGTTCTTCTAATAATTCATCTTTATTCATTGCCATCCATTTGTTTTTGTCATAATAAAATCCTATTTTTGAACGATCACTTGTGATTTTAATATTATTATTTTCTTTATGATTAGGATTAAATTTAATATTTTCAATTAGTTTAGATATTGGTAAATGATGATCTTCTTCATCAATAAGCTGATTAAATATTATATTTTTAAACTTATCACTTATATATTCTAAGTTATCATTTTTATAATTATTAATAATTATTATATTATTACTATTAATTTGACTATTAGATATATTATTATGATTTGATATATTTGTAATATTTGGTTTTTCTTGTTCTTTTTTTACATCATCATTTTCTAAATTCTTAGTACATTTTTTTTGATGATAATATTTTTTTTGTCTATTATCAAAACTTAAATTACATATTTTACATTTATATGCAATTTCTTCTTTAATTATTATGAAATTTATTATTATGATTCCATAAAGATTGACTAGATTTATATTCTTTTGAACATATTTTACAAAAATATTTCATTATAAAAAACTATATATATATTTTATTACAATTCTACATTTTACACCCTTGAAGATTTAAAATGGAACAAAATGTGATTCTTCAAGGTTTATCCATTTCAGGAAAATGTAAATTTTGAGTATGTTATATCGTCAAATACAACTGATGAGTTTTAATGTGTATCTTTTATTATTCCTACCTAAAAACCCTTCTTATAAGAGAAAAGCAGGAACTGCACGAACAAGTCATTATAGACCTCTTACTATTCATTGTTATTATATTATAATATTTTATTTTTAAGCCATTTTGTCTCATTTTAAATCTTCGGCGGTTTAAATATAAATTTATATTACAAATTTAAACTTTTTCATTACAAATTTACATTTTTTTATTACATAATTAAATAATAATACATTACCTTATTCATTTAACGTCACTTTATTACAAAAAATTGTGTGTGTACTTTAAGACTTTTTATTTATATTTATGAAATATAAATTTGAAAATAAAATAATAATTAAACTTCAATCTCATCTGGTGATTTCTTAATTAATTTTCATAGAATTTTAATCTGTTGACAATGTATAATAAATCTTGTATAAAATATACTATTTATAATATGGAACAAAAATAACTATTAGTTGAATGATCTCATTTTCAAGATATTTGAGATTTAATTATATTTATCTCTTTTTCATATAATTTTGATAATAATTTTTTAACAAAATCTTCACAATAATATTGATTGTAAATTTCTTTTAATCTTTTCTTCTTTTCTAAATTATATTTTATTAATTCTAATCCCAATATATCATAATCTTTGTTTAAAATTTTACGATTATTATCTATATATTGATAATGTTGTTCAATTCGCCGTATCCAACTATTACCTTGATTTAGATAATTAAGTTTTTGTTTTTGACTTTCAATTAAATTGAATTTTTCTTGTAATATATTTCTATTTTTTTGAAATTCTTCTTGTATTTTTATTGATTCCTCATTTAATTTTTTTTGTTTAATATAATCTTGAGATTCTTTTTTAATTTCATGTAAATCATCTATGCTAATAAAATCTGTTAATTTTATTAAACTATTTAGCTCTATGATTTCTTCATATATTGAATTAATTTTAATTGTTTCTTTTGATATATTTTCATTATTAATATTTTTTAAATAATCTTGAATTTTTGATTCTATACAATCTTTAATAAAATGCCCTGATTCTCCACAATTAAAACATTTATCTGATGCACCTTTTATCATTTGATTTATTAATTTAATTTGTTCATCTGATAATTTAATTTGAGAGAAACTACCTCCTCTAACATTATCAATACCTTCTTTTTCCATATATTTTAAAGTATATTTATCTTCATCATAAGAATCACAATTAGATATTAATTCATATACTTTTATTGGTTTATATATTTTTGTCCATTCGCTACCATTAGAATTGAAATGAGAATCTAATCTTATGTCTGGATTGTTAGTTTTACCTATATAATATTTGTTTAATTCGAGTAGTAAAATGTAAATGAATACCATTAATATTTTTATAATTAAAACCTAAAATAATAACAAATCAATTTTTATAAAATAATAATTAAACTTCGATCTCAGCTGGTGATTTTTTTGATTTTTTAGGTTTGGGTTTAACAGTTATTGTAGTATCTGTTTGTACTTCATCTAATACATCAACTGATGTTTCAGATTCTGTTTCTAATTGACCATCTTTTTCTGGTACTACTATTTTAGGTTTAGTAGGTTCAACAATATAATTTTGTTCTTCAAATGAGACTGTAACATCTGGATTATAGTTTTTACGATAAATATCTTCTTCAATTGTTTTCTCAATAAGAACTCTCATCATCATTATTTTTTGTTTTTGACCTACGCGACAAGCACGAGCAATTGCCTGACCTTCAATAGCTCTGGTTTCTTCTTTAGTTGAATTAATTGGTTCAATAAAAAAGATATGAGTAGCTTCGGTTAAATTAGTTCCTGATGCAGCATTTTTTAAGCTTAACATGATAACTTTATTATCGTTACCATCATTATTTTTTCCTGCTTTGAATTTACTAATTGCTGAGTTGCGAGACCAAACATTTCCTTTAACAAAACAATTTTCAATACCATTTTCAGCTAATGTTTTTCCAATGAGAGACAACATATCATCCCATTGAGAAAAAATAATTATTCTTGATTCATCTTGAGATACTAAATGTCTAATAATAGAAATAACTTTTCCTAATTTAGATCCATATTTTTTAATCAATGGATTAGTTTCTTCTTTAGATTCTTCTTTCTTTTGATTCATAACTAATAGATCCTTACCAGTTAAATCTGTTTTACACATTGGGCATCTTCTTTTGACTCCCAAACACATCTTCAAACAATCATAGCAGAATAAATGTCCACAAGCTGTTAATGTTGGATTTACAATTTGATCCATACAAATTGAACAGTTCTCTTCTTCAATAACTTCTGGTTGTTTCATTTTCTCTAAAATAGTGAATAAATATTTGGATTCTGACATTTGTGTTTCATATGATTTTTTAAGCATATGGTATTCTGGTTTACTAGAATCTAATTTGGTTAATTTCAATTTATAGGTTTCATGATTAGATTTATGATATTCTATTAATTTATCTTGCATTATTGATAAATCTACTTCGACATCACCAAAGATTTTCTTACTAGATTCAATAATAAGTGGATGACAACATAATTGTTGTAAATACCATTCACTGACTTTACCTTTCTTAGCTTCATATAATTGTCTTTCAATATCAGTAAATTTCAACCAAACAAGGCGTTCTTGGTAACCTGGAATTTGAATTTGGTTCTCAACATCAACTTTACGATGTCTAATACAAATCTTATCTAAGATATTATTCCAAATATATTCTTTGTTCATAAAATTCATAATACCGCTATTTGATCTATTATTATAATTACCATTACCTGAATAATCAAAACACAGATTACGTTCTGCATCTTCAAGTTTTAGATTAATAAATTTAGCACAATTTTTAAGTCCAGTATAATTTACAAACGGTGTACCCGACACATACCAATAATAATTAGAATCGATATTTGATACCCATTGACTCATATAACGACCTAAAGCTTGAGTTCCTAACATTTCACCAAAAATTTCATGACCTTCATCTAAAATTAATCTATGAAAATTAAAGAATTCAAAAATTGGATTATCTAAATTTTTAATTTCTTGAAATTCCATTTTACCTAACTTATCTTGTAAAAATTGTTTGACTACTGAATTTCTATGTTCAAAATTAAAATTAGATGCAGTACAATTTTGATAATGAAGAGTTGGATAAAATTTAAAGTTCATAATGAATTGATGAGATGTTATAATTATATCGGTATACATAAATTTTTCAAATTTTAAATTATTATAATCATTCTTAGTTAAAATAGTAATAACATTAAATTTAGGATTACATCTTTTAATTTCACTTTCCCATTGCTTAGTCAAATGACTTGGACACAAAATTAATGTTGCTTTTGAACTTATTTTTTCAGTGTTTGATATTGATGATAACTTGGTATTTGGTAGATTTAATGGAGCTGGATTAGAAGCTATTAGTGCAATTGAACTAATTGTTTTACCTAAACCCATTTCATCAGATAAAACACCGCCTGTTGTTCTAATCTTAAATTTCTTATCACTATTAACTTTGGAATTAGAAACTGGATCAAATAAAATATCAACTCCTTTAAAATTTATGTTATAAGTGTAATTGACATAAAATTCAGTTTGATCTTTTTCCATTAAAAGCATTTTTGATAAAGTTCTTTGTTGATAATCATACAATTTTATCTTGAAATCTTTTGGTGGTTTAACAAGATCAAAATATGGGATAAAACTTTTACTGGTAAAATCAGTATTATTAAAATGTGGTGCTTGTGAATAAAACTCAGAAATTAAAAAATTAAGAGCCATTGATAAATTGATAAACTCACTAATAAGATTTGGATCAATACTTATAATATATTTAATTTCAAAAAAATAAATAGAGCTATTATAACCAGTCGTTGGTTTTATTTCAAATATAATACTCCAAAGAGCAGACTTATTAATTAATTCAAAAAAAATGTAATTATACATTCGTTTATTAGGACAATGGTTGTAGTAATTAATTTTTTCATTTAAATTATATTTAAAAATAACACTTCCATCCTGTCCCATGCCGATGATTTCGACATTAGACGGTAGGATATTAATTTTGGTTTCAATTCGTATTGAATCACGTACAATTTCCATTAAATAACCAGATATATGTTAAATATATATAAAAATCAAATTTTTTTGAAACATTATTTATTTATATTTTTGGAAATTTTTTATAAAATGAAAAATTTTTAAGGTTCTCTCTCTCTCCCGGTGTTCAATGATTACGTACACTAAAGTGTATGTACACTTTTTGGTAAAATAATTAAAGAATAAAATATATAGTATTATAATGAGTTCTAGTAACCCGTGTACGTACAGATGTAATATATGTAATAAATATTATAAAACTAGACAAAGCTTATGGAATCACAACAATAAATATCACAATAATGACACTAATCATAATGTGATTAAAAATGATTATAATGTACATTTGGATAATCATTTAAATAATCATAATGATGATTTATCAAAAATGTATAAATGTAAAAAATGTAAAAAAGAATTTAATAATTATCAAAATAGATGGCGGCATGAAAAAACTTGTAAAAAAAATATTTCAGTAGATGAAAATGAATTACTTAAAAATACTATTATAAAACAAACAGAAGAATTAAATCTAATAAAATCTTTAATGTATAAACAAGAACAACAAAATGAAGAAATGAAGAAAATCTTAATGGAATTAATTAATAAAAACTGTAAGGTTCATCCTGGTTCAAAGAACCACGAGGCTTTAGACAAAGTCTAAAGACGCTCCAAAAACACTTCAAAAAATTAATAAACAATTAAATGGCGATCATAATACAGTTAATGAAACTACTAATAATATAATTAATAATAATTATAATATAATCGCTTTAGGACATGAGAATCTTACAAATGTATTTAGCAGAAAAGAAAAAATGGCTATTCTTAAGTACAGATACTGTAGTTTGCCTCAATTAGTAGAATATACTCATTTTAATGATAAATATCCTGGTTCTTTCAGAACCACGAGGCTTTTAACTTTGTTAAAAGACGCTCCTCAGTTTAAAAATATTTTAATTACTAACACTCAAAATACATTAGCTTACAAATTCGATAATAAAAAGAAAAAATTTATAACAGTTAATAAAAATGATTTATTAGATGATATAATAGATGAACGTATGTGTGACTTGGGTTCATTTTATGATGAACTGGAAAATGATCTTGATGAAAAAACAAAAGAAATATTAGAAATAGTAAAAGAAAAAATAGATAATGATCCCGCTTACAAAGAACTCAAGAAAAAGGATATCAAACTAATTATTTACAATAATCGTGATAAAGTTGATAAAGATTTAACTAATAATTTAGAACTTGAAGTATAATTTTATTTATAAAAATTATAGGTAAATTCATCGTAATTTCTATCTAATGGATGTTTATAATTTTGAAACCATATAGGATCACTAATTCCATTTATAACTGAAAATTCAATAGTATATTTTTTAGTCCAATATTTTTCATTTGGATTGTAAATAATATTAGTAATTTTCACATCACCGCGCCAAATGTTTCGAATATCATCTAATGGACCAAAACCACCTGATGATAGTTCATATGTTATATGTAGATTATAGATATTATCAACAATTAATTCATTAAGATATTTTATATATATATATAATATGAGAGTAGATTATATAAATAAATATATTAAATATAAAAATAAATATTTAGAATTAAAAAATCAAAGAGGAGGTGATTATAATATAAATCTATTTAATAAATTAAATATTTATAATCCATCTGATTACAATAGAGAATCTCTAAATTCATGGGCTTTTGTTCCATTAATTAATTATGTTATAAATAATGATTTTTTATTTTTTAAACAAAATTATTTGGCAAACAAACCTAATATGAATTTAATATATTTTTTTGGAAATAATACTGAATGGTTAGCAGATGTCATAACAAAAACAGTAAATAATTTTTTAGAAAAAATAGAAAAATTTGAAATTGAAATTACCATTTATGAAAAAACCGAATTAAAAATATTGCAAGATAACTTATATTTAGCAAGTGATAAATTTTTATTATCTTTTAGAGATGTTGATAGAGAAGCATTTGAGTATTTACTGAAAGATAAAGAAAAGAAAATATACGAAAATGATATTGATCCTAATAGAAAACAAATTAGATTTATGAATACTGATATATATCAAATTTTAAGCTTTTCATTAAAAAATACTGAAGGAAGACTAAATACAAATATTGGTAAAATATATTGGACCTATATACGATATATATCAAATAAATATTATTATTTAATAAATTTATATAAAAAGTATAAAATTAAACAGGTATTAGATGATCTCAAAACATCTGAATATTGTAATTCAGTTAAAGAAAAAAAACAGTGTATTGAATTAAATTATATTTGTCAATGGAATGAAAGAGCAGAAATTAATAAACAATGTGAAATTATAACTAAAAAATGGAATATATAATACATTAAATTTATTATTCTAATTTACAGAACAAGGTCCAAGTAACACTCTATTAGGTGATGAAAAACTAACTGTTTTAGCAACTTCGTAAGAATCAAAAATACCAATTAATCTAACATTTTGTTTTGGTTGTAAATTAAATGGTTTAATTCTATTTTGTGAATTAAAAAAATCTGGTAGATGACCAAATGGTATCAAATCATCATCATACATCTTTATTGGAATTTCAATCGGTGTATATAATTCAATTACACACCATAATTTATCAAAATTATAAACTGACATTATAATAATAAAGAAAAGTATATTTTTAATTATTATAATCCAAATATTTATCCTTAAAAAATCAAAGGTTGTGATTTATTGTTAGACCACCTGCTTCAAGTATTTTTAGAGCGGTGCGTATTTTAACACCCTTGAAGATTTAAAATAATACAAAATGATGTTCTTTAAGGTTTATCCATTTCAGGAAAATGTAAATTTTGAGTATGTTGCATCGTCAAATACAACTGATGAGTTTTAATGTGTATCTTTTATTATTCCTACCTAAAAACCCTTCTTATAAGAGAAAAGCAGGAACTGCACGAACAAGTCATTATAGGACTCTTACTATTTCATTGTTATTATATTATAATATTTTATCTTAAGCCGTTTTGTCTCATTTTAAATCTTCGGCGGTGTAAATGCCGGTTTTTAATCTTTATAAATTTTTAATATTCTATGTTTGGTAGATTTTTTACTTTTCTTCTTATTTTTATAAGAATCTTTATTATAAGCATAAGCCATAATAATACTTGTTTATCACCTGGTGTTTATTCAAGTTCATCATTTAGAATATTTTAATCCAGCTAATCCACCTTTAATAACTAAAATATTATAATTAGTAGCATAACATCTTAGTTCATATTTATCATCAGTTATATAATTATTATTACCACCAAGAAAAATAGTTTGAGGTTTTGTTTCTATTTGAATTTGTGAATTATCTAATCTTGAAAAATCACATCCATTATTACTGTAATTTAATGTTGGATCTAAATTAAATGAATAAACATAAACAAAAGATAATAGAGTGTTTTGATAATTATCATGATTTTGAACATTATAATAATATTTTGCATCTCTCCATTCAATTCTTTCAATACCATTGAATAATATTCGTGCTCTTGATAAAAGATGTCTTTTTGGTTCAACTGACCAAAATTTATAATCAAAACCCGGTGAAGTAATAAAATTAGATTGTGGATAAGTTAATCTACCTGAATAATTAAAAAATTCACCTTTTTGTTTTATTTTTAAGGATTTGACAATAAAAAAAATATCTTTAACAACATGATTAAAGTCAATTTCTAAACTTGTATTTGTAGTAAATTCTTTTGATCTAAGTTGTGACTGTGTAATTAATATTTCCCATTCTTTTGATGCCATTAACTTTCTTTCTTCTAAATCTAAATAATAAAAATTAGCTAATATAACTGCATCTTCAATAGGAAGAATAGAATGAGTATACTCTGATGTAAATAAATTATTATTATTATCTAGTTCTGTCACATTTACACATTCATTAAAATTTCTGAATTTAATATCTATATATATTTCAGTATTTTGCATTGCAATAATAGGTAATGGTTTCTGAGTATTATTACAAAACCAAAATTTTAAAGGAATATATATATATTCAGATTCAATTTTATAGTTTGGTTTATTTAAATTTTCATCAAAACCACATACTACTTTTCTATTCCAATCACTGAGATATAAATCAAAATAATGTTGCATATAATCTCCATATAATTCATCAATTAATTGTCCATTAAAATATAAACTTGCTTTTTCTATTAAAACATTACCAACGTGTTCTGTATATCTTACACGAAATTTACTACTTGAATCTTTTTCATTTTGAGGAACTGGTGTGTTCAAATTATTTATTGATAATTTTGGTAATTTTACTTGTAAATAAATAGAATATAATATATCACCTTTTTTTTCGATGTAATATCTAACAGTATTTTCCCAGTTTGGTTTTCCTTCTGGATAAAATATTTTATCTCCTTTAGCATAATTGTTAGATTTATTTATATCATAATCAAAAACTGATTTTTTATTATTAATATCAATTAAATCTTCTGATAACTTACCTTTTGCAACTAATTCCATGATTGAACCATTAGAAGACATTAAAATTAAATAAATATAGAAAATAATTTTTATATATACATAATTTTTTACAAATTTTTTACAAATTTTTTTACTTAATTAATTTAATTTATGTGTACATTGAATGAAGTTTAATATTATCTATTTCATCGTGCCTTTCTCTAACATTGGAATTTTCTATGAAAATTATCATTCCATCTAATATATCATTTTTATTTAATACTGATTTATTATCATTTTTCCCTCTTATTATATTTTTTGAATGTGCTACTTTACATTTCATAAATAATAATTCCATATCACCACCATGATATTTGAAATATTGTTTATTGTCTTCAATAAATTTTTCATCTATAGCATCATCTAAAATATTCCAGTAATTATCTTTAACTTTCTTAATAAATATTTTAACTAAATCATTTGAAGAATATGATTCCATGCTAAAATTAATACTAAAACGTCTTTCTAGTCCATCATTAACACCAAAAAAGCTTTTCTTAAGATCTTCTTTATATCCAGCTACAATCATAATAAAATAATCATCTGGTTTATCTCTCATTTCAGTTAGAGATTGATTTAATAAATCAATACATTCTTTACTGTATGAATCTCCACTATCTTTACCACTATTATTTCCCAATGAATATGCTTCATCTATGAATAGTACACCACCTTTAACTTCATCTAATATATCTTGAGTTTTCAAAGCAGTTTGACCTAAATAACCAGCTATTAAATCAGATCGTTTAACTTTCTTAAAAACATCTCTTTTCA
>Ga0194116_10003998_pt1 | contig 17267 bp, 18 predicted proteins | sample TA2MahsurfametaG_4_FD_148617 | JGI IMG/M metagenome (GOLD analysis project Ga0194116, IMG submission 148617) | Freshwater microbial communities from Lake Tanganyika, Tanzania - TA2015008 Mahale S9 surface | ecosystem: Environmental > Aquatic > Freshwater > Lake | place: Tanzania: Lake...
ATATAACCAAGCTGTTGTGGACTTCCAACCATTCCTACACCAGCATACCATTCTCTGTTGTTGAGGTAAATAGTTTTTTCAATTGTAATTTTAGGTATTTCTAAATTTGATTGAACTTTACGGGCTACAATGTAGTTTTTTGTTATAGTATCGCTTATTACTACAATGCCAAATGTATCAACTTGGATTGTATCTTGATAAGTGTATTTAGAATAATAATCTTTTAGTATTTCGTTGGTATCAATTGGAGTGTAGAATGTATCTGTTTCAAATTCAAATTCGGTTACAGTTTCTACTTTGGTTCTCCATTTGGGAACATAGACTGGAGTTTCTATTTTAACTGGTATTTTTTCGATTGTTGTTTTGATTTCTATTCGTTCCTCTTGGTTTTTATCAAGAGTGAGTAGATAAATAATAATACCAATTAATATAGCTATTATTGAATAGTGTAGTATTTTAGTCTTCATCATCAACATTAAGGGCGGGGATAAAAGGGTCTAACAGGTCTATTTAATTTATCGCGACGAGGAGGAGCTTGATATCTTGGTCTTGGGGGTGTTACTATTATTCTAGGACTCCTATATACAATAACAGGAGGGGATGGAACATATCTCCAACTATAAAATCCCCAATTCCATCTGCTATAAGGTGATATATACGGGCCCGAAGGGGCAAAATAAATATCATCCCAATATGAAGAAGGAGGAGTTGAAGGTGTTACTGCGGTATATGTAGGGGTTCCACATGAACTTAACATCAAATAAATTAATAAAAATTGAATTAAATTTTTCATTCTAAACTGTTGGTATAGCTTCTATTTCTGCTGCTTCTTCTTCTTCTTTACTTGGACCCGTAGGTGGTGTTTCTGATACTCCTGGTAACGAAGGTAACTCCCCTTCAAGTCCATCTGCAGGTCCCATCTGTGACTCATCTCCAAATTTTATAGGATTGTACTTTAATAACTCACTTAGTCTATCTAAAGCTTGTTCAAACTCGCCTACTAATTCTAACATATACCTTTTTCCTTCAATTTGTGCCTGAAAGCTTTTACCTTCCCATTTCAAGAAGATATGTTCGCCATTCTTAAGATTCAACTTAAATGTTGTAGGCCGGGGCACTATCCATTCGATAGATTCTAAAAAGTCGTTATACTGGTTTCCAAATAGCTGTGAAACCGTCTTTTTTAATTGTGGAAATTTATACAACAGGTAATGTACTTCTTGAGTAGGTTGTACCGGGGTGCTTGTCGGTGTTATATCTTTAACACCGGTAGCTTTACCCAGTACGGTCTTTACTAGATCGGCGAGATCTGTTTTTTTAATCTTCATGGTCAAAGTCGTGATCCGTATTACCGATCATATTATCTACGTCCGGTTCAACGAGTTCAAATTCTAAGTAATGCTTAGCACCGCCCATCATACTGCATGCTTGAGTTATCTTTGATTGCCACCATGCCGGAAAATCCACTTCTCCTTGACCTTCAAATTGGTCTACCATTTGGTATAGCTCCATAGCATATTTTCCAATTTTGTACAATTCTCCTTTGATCATATGCGGCTCATCATCAATGTGTCCTAGATCGAGATCCTCTTTTACCGGAATATTTGTACGCATAGTTACATTATGCATTCGCCCGCTCCCTTCGGGGAATTCAAACTTTTTCCGACCCGCATCTTTAGCAGCATCAGCAGCAAGTAAAAACGCATTTATTTCCTCTATCTTTTCTTCGCCTCTAAAGTTTTTCTTCTTATTAGGTACTACTTTAGTCATCATTCGACGACGTACTTGCTGTGCTCCAGCTCGAGCTTCTTTGGAATCTCTAAGACCAGGCTCCTTCTTTGCTTCTTCCGCTATAAGGTACTTTGATTTCCACTTATCTATATTAAAATCTTCCATATTTTATTTAATTAGTACCCACAGGTATTACAGCCACAGGAACAGCTTTTACTTTCGTTTTTAGCCTTATTAGCATAAATAGCTCTTTCTTGATTTCTCGCCGCTTCTTTACTGGGGTGTGTTCCTAGTTTTTTACCCGAATGGGAGTATAACGTATATTTGCTACCTTGCTTTTTTACAATTTCTTCTATCTCTCCTTCATCAAAGTTCATTATCTTATCAAATAAAGCTTTAATTTCTGCAGGAGTATAATCTGCGATCTTTCCGGTAGTATTCATCGTAATTTCTGTTGTTGATTTTGTTAAAATTTCATCTAAATCTGTAGTTCTGCTCCTACCTCCTCGTAGACTTTTTTCAGCTTCGAATCTCTTAACCTCTTTTCCTATATCAATTATCGTTGTTTCACACCACTGTAGTTGAGCGGGTGTTAGCTTTTCGTCGAGTAAGTTTATAATGAAAGATTCGAATTCTTCTGGTTTTCTTTCTAGTCCAAAAACTGCTTTTATAAAAAGCATACGAGCTAACCCGTTTTTATCAAGACCGTGTTGCGCTAATAGTACTAGAAAATTTTCGTACAGAAGTGTGCCTATTTGTATATCTCGAGGTTCATTTTCAAGAGTACCTACTCTTGCCATACGTGCTACAGCAGCTTCTTCGTCTTCATTCTCGTCTGACCCCTCTGTCTGAAATAATGCAAAGAGGCCTTTAACGGTTTCATGTACTAGTACCGGAAAGGCGATACCTCTTGCTACAACTTCAATACTTTTAAGCTTATTGTAATCCGGCTTGCCTTCTTCATTTTTTTCAAAGCTTACAAAAGGCATACTAAATCCGGCCTTTGCTGTACCCGCACCTCCCTCCGCTGCGAACTTCATAAGGGTTTTAACATTCTCTTCGGACTGGTACATACCGCTAAAAGTGGTCGTCATAAAATCCTTGTAGTTTTGTAATAATTCCGCATCCTTTGAAGAAATAACATCTATAGCATCTTCTATAGCTTCAAATGTAACCTCTTTCACAGAGGCTCCCTGCGTTATTGCGTTTTTAATTCGCGCTATTTTATCTTTCCTATCTGGTGGTAAATTCTGCAGTAAGTTCTGAGGCTCTGAGCTTGGTATATTATCTTTTATTAAAGTACTGATTTCACCGGGTGTTGCTATTTTTGCATCAAACTTGAAAGGTAATTTCTCAAAAAAATAGTCTAGGGACGGGAATTGGTCCTTAACTACTGTAACGGCTAAATCGGATAAATTCTTTTCATAGCCTTTTTCAGCTTCCATGATTCCTTGGACTATTGCAAGAGCGGATTTTTGGTTAACCCTCGGATTATCCGTTATATCCCTCTGATACTTACGCCCGGATCTTGCTTGCAATTTACCAAAAAGGTCGGGTCCGAAAATATCCTCATACCGCGGGTATTCCGCTTCTTTTAGATTTTTTAATTTTTTCATTTACGTAGTTTATTAAAACTCTGTACAATTTTGTCTAACTCTCGAGCTTCCTCCGGTGAGGGCTTTTTGCTTTCGTTTTTAGCTCTAGGTCCCGGAAGATCTCCAGGCCTCGGTACCTTAAAGGGGTATTTACGTTTTTCCTCCTCTGGACGCCCGGGTATAGTTTCAGTTTCCCCTGGTCTTGGAGTTGTAGCAGGTTTCGGTTGGTTTTCCGTAAGCTTAGTTAATTTTTCCTGAATAAGCCTTTTTAGTTCTTTTAGTTTTACTTTCATGTTAAATGCTTTTTTATAAATATATTACAACTTATCAACCTGCCTTTTATACTCTTTTATCTTTTTTATAAGTTCTAATTGAGATTTATTATTTGATTTACCCCAATCCTCGATATCCCCCTGTTCAGTAACAAAACTCATACTTGACTCTTCTAACTGCTCTATAGCCCATGTTTCTAGGTCTTTAGCAAAGGTTTTCATATTACCCGTAACCATTGCCCGTTCATATTCTTCAAATTTTCCAGCCCTCCTTAATCCAGCTTCAAAATCAATAGTACAATCAAAACAAAATCCATGTATTTTATACATCTTCTTAGAAAATCTATGTTTCATAGATCCGCTGCATTTAGGGCAGCTTATGGGTGTTTTAATTAACTGTTTGACCGTGTCTAACCTTGTCAGATTTTGTCGAATGCCATTCCTTATAGTCCATGTACGTCCATCCTCCTCCCAAACGTCTCCCTCTTCTCTCCTAGGATTTTCCTTAGTGTAACCAACCTGGCTTGCGGTCTTATCACCGAATTTTTTTGTTACTATGTTTCTAATCCGTTTTACATCTCTCTCTCTAAACTCTTTCTTCAAATAACTTTCCATCTTTAATTTGGTTATATATGGATTCTAATATGATATAATCAGTTGGTAATAGGTTTAAATCTTTAACAACATCCCTACCTTCCTTGCTCCTAAAATCAATGTTACCGCCTGTCCGAGCCTTCCACAGTCTTAGTACGTTGCGGTAAATCGCTCCTTCAAAGACATTCAAATGTTTTCTATAATTCATTTTGTAATTTTGTCAATAACATGTTCGTGGAATCTTTTAGCTCTTCGTTATGTATCTGAATCTTTTCTGCGCTAGTTTGTATAATTCCCTTTATTCTATCCATAATACGAGTTAATACACTGTTTTCTTCTAGCTTTTGTACACCTATTGAGCTAGCAATTTGTGCAATTTTTTTTGTAGCATCCAACGCTTCCTGCGCTAAAGCCTTCATTGCAGGGTTAACTCTTTCTACTAACCATTCATACGCTTCTTTGTATGCATAAGTTTCTCTAGAGTACCCTTTTCTCTTTATTGTTACCAATATTCCGTCTATCTCTAATCCTTTCTGATCGGTTTCATTTAATTGCTCTAATAACGGTCTTAGTACTCCTTCTAGGCTCTTGTACTCGCTTTCATACCTTTTAAGTTCAACCTGTAATCTATCAATTTGATCCGAGAGCTCTGCAAATTTCCTTACTTGTTCTTCAATAGGATCTTCTACTCTCATCTCAGTTAATCCGAGTTTATTAAATTTAGGTAATACGTTTTTTACAAATAAGTCTAACCTATCCTTATCCTTTATTTCATTTAAAGTACTTTTGATTTTATCTACGTATACTTCCTGCAGATTACTGTCTTTAATGAAATCTACAATTATAGCTTTAGCATCTTTCAAATCGGTTTCGTACCAAACTTGGAATTTTAAAATATTTAGCGGGTCTTTAATCATAATTATTTTTTTATAAATATTATAGGCCGTACCGTAAAAGTGATGTATTAAGTTCTAAATACTCCGGTTTCTTGATTCCCGGTGTTGCTGTAAGTAGTTGCTGGTAATCATTCCAGATCTTTGTTAACCCTTTATTGAAAGCTAGAGCTTTATCTACCTTATGCACCTCACCGTCCTTCTTATAAAAGTGCCGTATTGTAGGTTCGTCGCATTCCGTCTTAATTACTAAATCCGGAAACAATGTTCTCAACTGAATACCTTTTCTAAGCATTCTAAAGCATAATATACCTTCAGCTATAACTGGAGTGTTTGCTGCTAATTTTTTTTCAATAGCTCCCATAAAAGCCTCTAACGTCTGATCTCCATAGACCTCTAAGCTATAGTTATCGGATATAATTAAATCTCTCTGTAATTCTTGTGCTAGCTTTCTAGCGATCGTAATCTTACCAGTTTTCGTAAATCCGCAAATAGCGATAAACGGAAATCTACTGCAATACTGTATTAGCTTTGGTGTTACTAAGTCTGCTGGGTTGTTCATATGTTGTAGTATAGGTTGGCGGTTAAGCCCTTTTTCCTATCCCAGATTAAAGCTTCAGCAGATTTTTTTGAAGAAATGTAACCTTTTTTATGATGCCAAGAATCTGTTCCGGATAAAGAACTCATGTACTTTATCATAACTCCTTGATATTCTTCTGTCGATTTATATTTTATTTCTTTTTTCTGATGCCAGTGTCCAATATGAAACTCTCTATGTTTAGTTACACACCAGTCTGCTGGGTTCTCTTGAGCCATTATTATAGGTAAGTCAGTAACTTTTTCTTCATTTCCATGAGTGAACCCTAGTAGCACATTGTTGTACCGGTAGTATTTTCTAGGATTCGGAGAATTATTAACAGTTACGTTTTTATTATTATAAAACCACCCCTCCAGTGAATCTCCTAAGTAAAAATTTCTTTCAAAATCATGATTGCCTGGCACCATTACAATGTCTACAGGTGCTAAGTTTTGAAGCCTGTTAACGGCTTCCACAAGTAATTGCCTCCCTGTTCTAAAAGTTTTTTGCCATCTGGCATCTTCCTCTTGTGGAGTTCCTTTTGTCGTACTGTTATACGGTGAAGATCTATCAGAATTAAAAAAATCATTTCCAATAGGAAATAATATTCGCTCTATACTATATATCTGTGCGGTATTAATAAAGTAATCAATACAAGCTCGAAATGTTTCAGCAGCAATTTGCAAATTATACTCCTGACCTGTTTCTTCACTCCAGCAAATTTTCCCAAAATGTAAATCAAATATATTAAGTTCTAACAACTTAAGATCACCTGTTACCGGTGTAGAGTATTTTATAGGTGCAATATTTGGTGATAATAGCTTCAAATCCTCTTTAAACTCTAATCGAATATCATCTAAAGTTCTGATTGGCTTTTTACTTTTAAGCCATATCTTTATTTGAAAAAGCGGGGTTACTGCAAGGGTTCCGTCCGGGGTCTTAGCGCCTACCTCCCAAGTATTGATGACTTTTTTTTCTACCTCCCAGTCATCTAAGGAAATATTATAAATAAGGAGTAGCTGTTCCTCTGTTACAATTCTATCTAAGACTTCTGAAGAAATTACTTTTACTTCCATAACGTTATTGTTTATTTTTTATTGTATCCTCCCACTCCCGTAATGCTAGATTACCGTCCCTATATGCTTCTAATTCAAGGTTAAATAAATGACTATCTTCACTTACATTAGTCGTGTTTATATTTTTTAATCTATTCTCTGTATTTTGCTTATGGTGTATCATTTCATGTGCAAATGACCGTAATACATCTTTTGGATGCCTGTTCATAGTAAACAACGCTATCGTAGCTGTTTCAGGTTCGTAGTAAGCCGTCCTGCCTAAAAGGTTGTTAGCGTTCTCTTCATCGTTGTTAATAAATTTAACCTTCGGTAAAGGTTTACACGCCATACCGGTTTCGACCATACGTTTGCAGAGTGATTTAATTCCCTCTTTTAATGCTTTATCTGTATCAAGATCTTTACCGGTAAATTTCATAAGCTATAATTTTACTGTGATCGGATAAGATTCAAACACCGGCTCTATACTTGGGTTTTCTAATTTGTATAAAGCATAGATGTTGTTGAATAGTTCAAAGTTTGTATCAATATCATCTATTTGAGCTAATTCCCATCCCTTACCTTGATAAATATCAGCCTTTTTGCTCTCCCCGCGTTTAGCAGATTTTAACCAAATGATACCGGTATGTTCGATTCTTTCCCCTGTTAGCTCCTCCCATGCTTTAGCATAGGCTGCAAGCTGCAGGTGGTAAGATTTATAGATAGAATTTGAAGTCTTAATATCTAAGAGCCATAGCTTACTATCTTTCCGTACTACTAAGTCAGCAGTACCTGCAAACTTATGAACTTTCGAGTATACGAACTGCTCACACACAATAAGTTCTCCATCAAATTTTTTCCAAAACTCTACAAATTTTAAAATCATTTCCCATACAATCTGAGAGTATTTAGCGTTTCCAAAGTCATCCATCCAGGATATCTCTTCTCCTTTCAACAAGCTTTCAGCAGCCTCGTGTACTTGTGTGCCCTCTCTTGCAGCCCTATTCATAATGATATCCGCATTATGTCCTACATCTTTGAGCCAGGTCTCAAAAAATTTATTCTTAGGCATGTAGCTCAAAATAGTAGTAACTGATGGTAAGTATTCGCCTTCTTCCGTCTTGTATAATCTTTGATCTAAAAAATTAATTTGCTTTAGTTTAGGATCAAACTCTAAAGTCTTTCTTTTGTGCTCCGCTAAAATGTTGTTTCCCTGTTGTATCATATTGTTAATTTATAAGTTAGAATTTTTTCAAAAGTTAACGGCTCTGCTCTGCTCACTAGATCGGTAAAATTTTTAAACCCCATTAAGCTAGGATCTTTTTCCTCTAAATCTACTAAAAACACCCTCTTACCTAATGCTAATAATTTATCCGCTATAAGTAACGCCCCTTTCAACGCATCCCTATCTAATGCTATGTAAACATCTTTTGTATCCCCATGAGCTAATTTTTCGTACAATCTCTTAGAAACCACTTTCCCTAGTATCGGTATTGCATTCCTCTTGATAGCTATTGCATCAAAAACCCCTTCACATAATATCACCGGAGTTTTCCAATTAATCATGTTCTCAAAAAAAACTATATCCTTGCTTACCGCCGGATTCTTATAAGGAGCCCCCTGTATGTTACCTGCTAATCGGCCAATAAAAAAGTTTAAAATCCCGGTATTGTCGTAGGAAGGCACTATTACCCGATTTGCATATGCCCCCGAAGCGCAGTATCCAATATCGTACTTAATAAAATCCTCTTCAGTCATCCCCCGGCTATATAAGTATTTCTTAACCCTATTGAATTCTATTGTATCCCCTTCGTAGAGGGGTTTAAATTCTTTTGGTAGTCTTAGATGTATGCCTATGCTTAACTCTTTGGAGACCCCATTCTTAACATGCTCTAGTATAATATTCGCTGTATCCGGTGATACCTTCAACTGCGTTAGAAGAGACCTTATAGATTTGCCTTTAACACCGCACACCCAACATGCAAAAGGGTTTTCACCTTTGTTGTTGGTAAGTAGGTTGATTTCTAATTTGGGCTTATAGTGATTACAAAAAGGGCAGTGGAAGGCATAATTATCCCTCGACTTCTTATGAGAAGGTCCTAGGACCCCTTCTAAAGAGTTTAGTAATACGAGGTTTTCCACAATTGTAGTTTTATTAATATACTACTCCCCTGGAACTTATCAACTCTGGAAGTCTTTCCTGTAAAATTTGCCTAGAACGTTATCGTTGAAGTATTCTGAAGGGTTTTCTAGCACCCCGTATTTAAATAAATACTTGCACTCGTAGTACGTTAATAGCTTTTTGCTATAAACTAGCTCTAGTATTTCGCGTTTGAATTCTTGCTGTTTACCTTCTTTTAACATTTCTAGAATAGGTTTAGCAGAGCCGTAATATGTTTTCCAATCGCTTTCCTTTTGAACTACTTGGTGGGTTGGTTTACGACCTGCACCTTGGTGTTCGGCTAGTTCTTTACGCGTTAATTTACGTTTAACATTGTGAAATAACACCTTCTTCCCAATATACGATATTCCGCTCGGTATATGAGTAGTAATGTAAATAAACCCATATATGTTGGGAGGAAAATCGTCTAATGTTTCTATAACTTTATCTTGATATAACCACATAGATTATTTACACTAACCTTCCCCAGCTACAATAATATTACCTATTCTTCTAAATCTAATAAAAACGCCGCCGCGAGCATTTGTGTATGAGGGTATGGAGGCTATAGAGAAGAAATTGGAATCATGATAAACGCTACCAACGGAACAGGTGATTAAAGTAAAAGGCCCGGTGACTGAACTTGTAGAGGCGCAAAGAGTTATCTTTTTTTCACTTGCACTAGTATTGACTACAAATACATCTAAGAATAATCCGTCTTGAGGCATAGAAGCACTTAAATTTACATTTGCGGTAAAATTTGCTACCCATGTTACAGCTCCTGTTACATTAGCGTCTATAACAACACTTCCTACTGTTGTAAGATTAGCAGTTGTAGTTCTATAATTATTAGCAAATATACTAGAAGCTGTTATATTGCTTGAAGCAGAAATAACAGAAGCAGTAATGGCACCTGTTGTTCTTAAAGCTGTACTAAATAATCCTGCTGAAGAGCTAATAGCGCCTGAGGAAGTTATGGCTCCTGTTGTTAACAAAGTTGTACCAAATAAACCTGCGGAAGAACTAATAGCACCCGAGGAGGTTATTGCTCCTGTTGTTAACAAAGTAGTACTAAATAAACCTGCTGAGGTTATTGCGCTTGTTGTTAATAGAGTGGTACCGAATAACCCTGCTGAGGAGCTAATGGCTCCTGAGGAAGTTATAGCTCCTCTTATTATTGTACTTCCGCTTACATCAAGTTTATTAGTTGGAGATGTTGTACCTACACCTACATTACCTTCAACTGATAACCCATTAACCGGTCCTCCATTTGATGTTGAATAACTTGTGCCAATAAGAACTGAGCTAGAAACAATACTATTACCTACTAACATTATACCACTTGAATGGCCATTAGTTGTAAATCTAGTACCCCAAAATGGAGATATTTGTGCGAAATCACTACTATTACTGATTGCTACATTTGTGTTACCATTCCATAACATTAGATTACCTGATACATGCAATCTTGCTAATGAAGATGTTATACCTATACCTACATTACCTGTTGTTTCATCTATTGATAAACGTACATATGAACCACTAACAAAACTGTCATCATTAGAAGATATTTTAAACTGATTATCCCTCCAGTCTTGTCCTATTATCCAATCCTGGACATTATGAATCAAGAAATGTTGTTCTATAGTTTTTGTGTTACTTAATCCTCTATAAATAACTCTAATATCATCATTAGGGTGTAATATTGAAAAAGAACCTGTAACTCCTAAACTTCCACTAATAATTATATCATAATTAGTTACTTGCCCTGTTAAAGCATCTATTGATTGAGTTATATGGGATGCCTGAATAGTTTCATTATTACTTATCCCTGATTTGCTTAATACTGCCATATTTATCTATCTAAATTTATTAATATTGTTGTATCGGTTACTGCTGAGGTTGGTAGAGGTTGAGAAAGTTTACCAATTGCTAGAAGATTTTGATTATCATCATACAAACCTACTGTTGATACATATGGAGTAAAATACGACCCAGTTACATTACTATTTAATTCTCCTCCTTTAGGTTGATAAAAACTACTAGTTTGTAAATCCGTGTAGGTTACTGTACTGCCTCCTGATTCAACTGTAGGATTTAATGTAAAGTTAAATTCACCTTCTCTAATAGTACATTTATACTGTGTTTCGTAAATTGTAAGTGAGGAGTTAAACGAACAAGTAACGGGTGATGAAGTTACAAAATTTGAAATATCTCCTAAAGAGCCGCTTGTTATAACTGCTATGCCATGGTAATAAAAAATATTACCACATATTGAACCTCCTTGTATTAAATTGCCTTCCCCATCATCTGTAATAGAAATACTACTTGATTTCCATAAAAAAGTATTAGGTTGTATGTAGTTACCAAATAGCCGGGAAGGTATAGATAATACTCCGATAGTTGAGTTGGTAGCGGTAGGAAAGCTTTTGGCAAATGTTAAATCTGTTTGTTTATAGTTAAAATATCTACCCTGAGAAGAGCCCGACCCTACCAACACATCTCCTTCTGAATCAGCTCCAGGTACTATGTACCCTACGTTAGGTGAGTCTCCGTAACTTGAATTTAAGTAGTTTGAATAATATAATTGTTTTATTGAATTATATATTAAACGCTGGTATTGGGTTGGACCTGATACTTGTCCTGTTTTAGGATCAGTAGAGGGGTTAAATAGAGAACTTGTATTAAGTCCTAAAAATCTATCTATAGAAACGTTAGATGCTGTAAGAGCTGCTGCTCCTTGAAAAGTAAATGACTTATTTACTTCAAATGGAGTAATGATTACGTCGGAGGCTAAAAGTTGTTTGTAAGCGCTCATTCATTTTAGAAATCTAACTTAACACGAATTAATGCTTCCTTAGTAAAATCCTTAGGTAAAGGTCTAGATAGTTTTGCTACTGCTAATAGCTCATTAGTATCGTTATACAGGCCTACTGTTGTAATATAGGTTCTTGGCGTATTTATAAAGCTATTAAATATGATTTCACCTGTTGATCCTGAAATAAAAGATGGATTTTCAGAATAGTTATATTCTGAGCTTCTAGCTCGTATGAAAATGTAGTTAGATGAAATTGTTTCGTTTGAGTTTAATGTAAAGCTTGCTCCTCCGTTTATTGCTGTAAATAATGAGAAGTTTGGAGAGATATCAGGGGTAACTGTTGCTGAAGATGCGCTATATAGGAATGTTAACCCGCCGTTTGCTAGAGGTGCTGCAAGGGCTCTAGGGTTTAACAAGATTGTTCCAATATCCGGCAACAGCCATCCGTATGATCCGGAGTTAGAGGTGTGGCCGCTATTTACCCCGGTGTTAACTGCTCCGTTAGATCCTGACACTAATTGATATACTCTGTTAGTCCCTACATATTGCGGAATTGTAACGATTCTACTATTATCGGTAAGCGTTAAAGTTGCAGAGCTTGATCTCAGTGTTAGTGTAAGTGATCCCGGTAGTAGTGATTCTTTATACCTAGCTCTTTCAAAAGAAAGTGCAAAGAATTCTGTAGCTGTTAATGCGCCGAATGCGAAATCAGTATTTTCATCCCCTAAAACTAAATCCTGGTATTGTCCATATACGGTAGATGTAGGTGATACGTGAGTGACCGTAGAATTGTACGCTAAACTACCGCTGCCTTGACTGTTGCCGTAAGCTATATCAAATTCAGGTGACCCTAAGCTTGATGAAGCGTAAGCTGTCAAGTAAAACTTACCTGAGGAGCCTGCTATTTGAGCTGAAGAGCTAAAAAAAGCTGTTAGCGTTGTTAATTGATTCGACCATAAGGTTGAAGAGATAGCGTCTGAGCTTAGTACAAAATCTGAAGATTCTAGTCTTTTAAAGGCCATGTTTAGTTTATTTTAGTTACAATTACAGGAATAGTTATGCGTGCACCACTATCTCTACCTTCTATGGTAAGCGTGGCTGATAGTTGTGTGTTGCTCCCGAATAGTGTGTTTACGGTAGTAGCTTTTAAGTTAATGGTAGATCCTACTACGGATTTTGCTACACTAGTACCTAAGGTTACTGTTTGGTTTAAAGCTTGTGCTTGTTGAGTTTCTATTCCAATTCCTTCGAATGCATTAAATAATCTAACATCGGAGATAGTTGCCGTATAGCCAGAAGTTTCAAATGTATTTCCCCCGAGGTAGTTTAGTGTTTGTGGGGTTATTGATAGGTTTGCTCCCTGCTTCAATATAATACTTGTGTAACCTAGGTCAAGTATTGGTAGCTTAGCTGTACCTCTAGGTAACGTAATTAGCTTATATTTCATCATTTGCGTCTCCTGAGGTATTGCTTCAAGTAAAGGCATATTTTCAATAGCTTCACCGTAGTATGCAGAACCCGAAGGGTGATTTGGATTATACAGTGTATAATCTATTTCATCGTCTGCTAAAGCAAACTGTGTTATGTTAAAATTACCCTGTGCTAGTAATTGGCGACCTTTTGTGGTTAAAATAGCGTCTACCGTAACTACTGAATTGTCTAAATATCCCATTTGTTAAATTTTGTATGTTTGGTTATAAATATATGTATTTTTAGTTTTATTAAGTACTTGGTGCGGGAAGTATGTTATCAATTATTTCTTTAGTTTTATCTGTTACGTATTCAGGTATTAAGACGCCTGTACTTGTCTGTCCTGCAGGTTTACCTGTACCTAAGATAATTTGTGCATCATCTACCCATCTCCTAATTAGAAAATAATTTATGTTTACGGTATTAGGTACATCTCGATCTAAAACTAAAGTTAGGGCATTGTACGTTCCCGCTACCGAAGTTGTTGTTATAGATTGCGATATTTGCGTTATTACGTACGTCTGTGATTCTAGGTTCTCAAATCTAATTTCATCGTTAGGCTGTAATTGAAAATCTTCAATTATCGGTAAAAAGTATAAACTATCGTCATATTTTATATCTACCTGTCTTTGCCCGTATACGTCATTTAACCCTCTTAAATTACCAAAGCTACTAAAACCTCTCTGAGCATGTAGTATATTAGGGCGAGATCCGGTAACCCAGTAGTACCCTACATCTTTACCTGGGGGTGGAGTAAATTGCGATACTTGCCATGTAGACGTATTTGCCCAAATCCGAGCAGAACCGTTACCTTCGATATTGCTTTGATAATACGAGAGGCCTTTTGTGGTCGGTGCAGTGGAGTATTCGTAGTCGAAGGAGTAAACCCTATTATGGCCGGTTACTTTTATCCTATAAAGAGTGAATGTGGTTGCCTTTGTATCTCTATAATAGATTTTTACAAATCTGTGAGGAGTTTTTCCATCCTTTGTTGCAACAAACTCATAGAAAGAGGTACCGTGACTCAATTGATCACCTGGACCTGACACTGTGGCTTGTCTCCAGTCTCCCCCGGGCACTGTATCCCATGTGTTTAAATCCCTGTATGTACTATCATTATATTGAAAGGGTAATGAATCCCAGGTAGCACCCCCGTCTATAGATTTTTCTAAAGTAATAAGAAAACCAAAACCTATCCACCCTCCTTTAGCTCCGTAATATATTTTTCCGAAAAGGCCAGTACTATCTATCCACCTAACACCATCTACATCCCATCCTAAATCTAATTCGATTTTATGCTCTAGCGAGTAAGAGCCTGATATATTAACTAGTGAGCCTGTAGGCTTGTACCTGGATCCGGTAGAAGGGGTTCCGGATGATGTTGCAAAACTTGCAGACTGTCCTAAATATACGGGGGCATTAAATTGAATTTCATATGGGCTGCCCCCAAGGTCGGGAAATACGCTCGGGGCTACAATATTATTTACGACTGATAAAATAGTATAGTACTCCGGTGTTGATGGACTTCCGTATGCTAAAGCTTTCATCGTGTAATCATTTGCGGTATTACTTATCGTAATAGTGTCTGGTTGATTTCCATCTATAAAAGATATTGATCCCGTATGTCCGTACATAGGAGGTCCACTCCCAGATGGTACTTGACTGTATATAATAGGACGCGGGAATTTTCCTATTTTATCTATATACACTGTTTTATTTAAAGAGGACATATTGCTGCCGAAAGCTTCAGCATCGGCTAATTTAATTGTAGCTAATGCTGGGGATAGTTGTAAAGATCTTATATCCGTGTTTGTTGTACCTTGATTAAAAGCTTGCTTTAGTATTCCCATGCTTATCTCGTCATCGGATTTAACTTTAATCTTGTTTCCATTTTCATCTACAAGATTCTTTATACTTGCATACACTTTACCATTATAGTCAGGAGCTAAACCTGCTAACCAATTAAACTCAAGAAAATAAGTTGACGGGTTACTTACGTTTGGTGTTTTTCCGAATGCTATATCTCCTGGGCGAAAGTAGCCTGGACCTGTATATGTGTTAAATTTAGCAGATTGTAATTGTCTCCCAATATATCTTGAACTTATAACACGCTGTGTTGTATAGTTAGAATCTTGTACTTGAGCAGGGGTTGCTGATTCTGATACTAATGCTAATAAGTTTATAGGTACGTGAGGATTATCGGCATAATCTACGTCCATAAAGTTCTTGCTAAGTCTATTTTCGGAAGCATTGTTGATTATAGCGTTATAGTCTGAGTTGATAAAGGGGGTTGTGATGTATGGTTCTAGGATAGTTTGAGCTCCTATACCTGGGTTAGGGGCGAAGGATTGGGTAAGAAGGGTAAGTCTTAAGTCTCCCCAACTAGCTGGTTCACTATTATTATATAAATTTTTTAAAATTATTCGTTGTCCTTCTATAGGATATATTAGTCCTTCAATTTTTAAGCTGGAACTTTTAGGGTACAGAATCGGATCCAGGGCGTGGTCTATTGGATCAAAGAAAAAAGAAGCAGTAGGTAATAATAAAGTATCAAAATTATTTCCACCAAATACTCCTAAAGAAGCAGTCATTACAAAATTAGAAGCAGTGACTGCTAGAGAAGCACTAAAAATTATAGGAATATTAGGAGTATTTCCTGGGGTGTATATTCCATTATTCGGATTTAAATATCCTAGAATATTTGTGTTTATAGTAGGAAATATATCTCCACTTGTTGCAAATAGACTTGTGAATATTCCTGGGTTTCCACTTACGACGCCTATTGTCCCATTTAAATTACTAGCACTTACTTGATAATTCAATATCTGATTATTTGTACTAGAAGTTATATTTGTAGTTACAGTTTGGTATAAAAAGTATGTTGGGTATTCTGTTATAGTAGCTATAGGATATTCTATAATACCTGCATCGTTAGTTTTGATTCTAACTTTTTTTAACTCACGTAACGACACGTAGTTATCGTTCCCGTTAGCATCATAACGTGCTATTTTTATGTATTTAACTCCTAATCCTATATATGGCATATAATTTGTTTTCTATATATTATAAGTTAGCTGATGGGTTAATATACGCATTTATATAACTTCCAGTATCGTATAATAAATATATTTCCCCATTGTTTGGTAAAGTATCTTTATGTAAGAAATTATCACCAGGTACTGTACTAGTATTATAATACGAAGCAGTGTAAGCTATCGCTATAGTACTAGCATTTAAAAATGGGTTACTTCCGTTTAAATCCCCATCTGTAACTGTTAATGAAGAACCACTTAATTCTCCGTTATAAAATTCCACTTGAGAAGATTGTATAAAGGGTGTAGACCCGCTAGGCCCTACGTTAGACCCGCTCCAACTTTGGGTTACACTAAAATTATAATTTGAAGGTAATATAACACCTGAAGTTGCTCCTTTTAGATCAGGAAATGAACCAGCATTACTTCCGGTAACTGTATACATTTGGATTCCTGCTCCTGAGATTTGTAGATCTTGAAATGTAAATGGTGAGTTCCAGGTTATATCACCGCTTCCGCTCCCCTGTGTTGCTATAGGGGTTCGAGTGGTCATTTGAGGGGTAGGGTATTTATTTCTCTCCAGTAAATGTTGCTTTATAACAACTCCGGTTGATAGTCCTGCTCTAGCAGGTACAAAATCTTTGATTAACTTAAATAATGAATTATCAAAATACTTAATTAATCTAATAAAATCATTATAGCTATAATTTTGGATATATTTTTGGAAATATTCGTTTCGTAATGTGTCTAAATCGGAGTAAGATTGAGCTGATGAAGATACTAATCTAGGATCACCAATATATTCCCCCATATTAAAGAAACCGATTTGTGAAGTAATATCATCGTTTATTTCATTTTGGGGTGAAAATGCTACTTCAATGTAATTTACATCTCTTGTATAACTTTGACTTATTGAATAGTTTTGTTGTATTGTATCAAATGGGGATAGGGTTTTATTATCGGGTATGTTGGGTAAACTACTACTATAAGGTAACAGAACAGTCTGCTGTTTAATTTTATCCGATATAGGGTTTTTTATACCCGCCGGGAATTGATCAAAAAATACAGATTG
>Ga0194116_10004002_pt1 | contig 17256 bp, 13 predicted proteins | sample TA2MahsurfametaG_4_FD_148617 | JGI IMG/M metagenome (GOLD analysis project Ga0194116, IMG submission 148617) | Freshwater microbial communities from Lake Tanganyika, Tanzania - TA2015008 Mahale S9 surface | ecosystem: Environmental > Aquatic > Freshwater > Lake | place: Tanzania: Lake...
GAGCGCCTTGCGCGCCTTCGAGGCGTCGCCCTGCAGCTGCTCCACTTCCGCGGGGCGGAAGTAGCGCGGGTCGATCTCCACGAAGTCCTTGTAGTCGAGGCCCACGTGCCCGAACGCAAGTTCGCAGAACTGGCGCACGCTGATCATCGTTCCCGTGGCGATCACGTAATCGTCCGGCTTCGGCTGCTGCAGCATGAGCCACATGGCTTCCACATAGTCGCCGGCGAAGCCCCAGTCGCGCAGCGCATCGAGATTGCCGAGGAACAGCTTCTTCTGCATCCCAAGCTTGATGCGTCCCACGGCACGCGTGATCTTTCGGGTCACGAATGTCTCGCCGCGACGCGGGCTCTCGTGGTTGAAGAGAATACCGCACGAGGCGTGCATGCCGTAGCTCTCGCGGTAGTTCACGGTGATCCAGTGCGCGAACACCTTGGCGCACCCGTACGGCGATCGCGGCCAGAACGGCGTGCTCTCGCGCTGCGGGACCTCCTGCACCTTGCCGTACATCTCGCTGCTTGACGCCTGGTAGTAGCGCACCTTGCGCCCCGACTGCGCCTCGAAGACGCGTACAGCCTCGAGGATCTTGAGCGCGCCCACCGCGTCGGTGTCGGCGGTGTAGATCGGCATGTCGAAGCTGACGCGCACATGGCTCTGCGCCGCGAGGTTGTAGACCTCGTCCGGCTCGACCATGCGCATCACGTTCGAGAGGTTGCTGCCGTCGTTCAGGTCGCCGTAGTGCAGCTTGAGGCGCGTCCCGGGCAGGTGCGGGTCCTGGTAGATGTGGTCAATCCGACCCGTGTTGAAGCCGGAACTGCGGCGCACCAGCCCGTGCACCTCGTACCCCTTGGAGAGCAGCAGTTCGGCCAGGTAGCTGCCGTCCTGGCCCGTGATTCCGGTGATGAGCGCCCGCTTCATGTGACGCAAATCCTAGCGGCGGGCCCCCGATGGCTGCGGTTCATGGGACACTCCTGCCGGCATGGACCTTGCAGCCCAACGCATCCTGCTCACGGGCGGCGCCGGCTTCCTCGGGCGTGCGGTGGCCGGGCGCCTCGTGGCCCGCGGCGCGACCACGATCGTCGTTCCGCGGCGGCGCGACTACGACCTGACGCACGAGGCCGAGGTCGCGCGACTCTACCGCGATGCCGATCCAACCGTGGTCATCCACCTCGCCGCGGAGGTCGGAGGCATCGGCGCGAACCAGGCGAACCCGGGGCGCTACTTCTTCGCCAACATGGCCATGGCGCTGCACCTGATCGAGCATGGACGCATGCACGGCATCGCCAAGTTCGTGCAGGCAGGGACCATCTGCGCGTACCCCAAGTTCACGCCGGTGCCGTTCGCCGAGGAGCACCTCTGGGACGGATACCCCGAGGAGACGAACGCCCCGTACGGCGTGGCGAAGAAGGCCGCGATGCTGATGCTCGACGGCTACCGCCGTCAGTACGGGCTTGCATCGGCCTACCTGCTTCCGGTCAACCTCTACGGGCCGTGGGACAACTTCGACCTGAACACGTCGCACGTGATCCCGGCCTTGATCCGCAAGTGCGTGGAAGCGCAGGAGTCCGGCGCAGGCCACATCATCTGCTGGGGAACGGGAAGCGCAAGCCGCGAGTTCCTCTTCGTGGACGATGCCGCCGAAGGACTGGTCCGGGCAGCCGAGGTCATGGACGATCCGGTGCCGATCAACCTCGGCACCGGCACGGAGATCTCCATCAAGGAACTCGTCGCGGTGATTGCCCGGCTTTCGGGGTTCACCGGCGAAATCCGCTGGGACACCACCAAGCCCGACGGCCAACCGCGGCGTTGTCTGAGCACGGAACGGGCCGCGAGGCTGCTCGGCTGGCGGGCGAGCGTGAGCTTCGAGGACGGGCTGCGGCGGACCATCGAGTGGTACCGCGCCAACCGCGGGCATCGCGCGCAGCACGATCCTTCGCGCCCCGCGTAACCCTCAAAACAACTCCCCCCGCTCCCCCGGCGTCAGCTCCTGCCGCGGCCCGGCGTACTCCTCGTAGTCCGCGTTCGGATGCGCGTCGATCCACTCAAGGAACGCCATCACGCTTGCCGGCGACGTGCGCTCGCGCCAGTCGTCGCCGAAGATCACCTTCAGCCCAAGCCACACGTGGGCGTGCGCGTTGCGGCGTGCCAGGCCCGGGTGCGGGTCAAGCAGCGGCTGGATGCGGTCCGACACCGATCGGACGCGCGCGGTGACCGCTGCCAGGTCCTCGGGGCTCATGCGCGGAATGTAGCCCGGGCCGAGCGTCGGCCCGCCCGCTCCGGCATCACCCCCACACTGCCAGCTGAAGCCCCAGGTCGGCGCCGTTGATCACGCCGTTGCCGTCCAGATCACCGGGGCACGGGGTGCCGCACGGACCCCATCCGGCGAGAAGCAGGCCGAGGTCGGCGCCGTTCACCACTCCGTTGCCGTCGAGGTCGCCGGGACGGGCCGCCTCGTTGAAGGCGCGCGTGGGCCCGGTGCCGGTGTTGCCGCTGAAGTCCACGGCCGTCACCCAGTACTGGACGCTGGCGCCGTTGGCCTGCGCAGGCACCACGCCGCGCCACTGGTTGTTCCCGTTCCACCGCATCGGCGCCGACTGCTCGGCGCCGGCATTCACGCGCCAGCGCAGCGTCACGCCGCGATCGTGGAACCCGCGGTCGCTCGTCATCTCATCGGCGATGTTCACGCGCACCGGGTGCGGTGCGGGCGCGGTGCCAGCCACCACCTGCTCCATGGCCAGCACGCGCGGCGCGCGGTTGTCCACCGGCCCGGTGAGATTCATGTAGATCTTGTTCTGGAACGCGCCGCTCTCGCCCTGCGCGGTGATGATGTCGATGCGCCCGTCGTTGTCGAAGTCGGCCACCTTCAAGTCGATGGTCGAATCAGCGACCGCTTCAAGCAGCACGGTGTTCTCGGTGAACACGCCCGTGCCGTTGTTCAGGTAGATGCGCTCGCGCGAACCGAGGCTGCCGACCACCAGGTCGAGGTCGCCGTCCATGTCCATGTCCACGAAGCGGCTGTCGTTGTCGTCGACCGCAGGATTCGGCATGATGTTGGTGGAGATGTTCGTCCACGCCGCCGACGGTCCGTTGTTGCGCAGCAGCAGTTCACCGTTCGACGCGCCCGCGTTGATGCCGATCAGGTCGAGGTCGCCATCGCCGTCGATGTCGCCCGCGTCGTAGCTGTAGGACGCGGCGTCGTTCGGAATGCCGGATTGCAGCGAGAAACGGCCTGTGCCGTCGTTGCGCCAGAGCCGGCTCTGGTTGGGCGAATTTGCGCGCGTGGCAAGGAAGATGTCCAGGTCGAGGTCGTTGTCGAAGTCGAAGAAGAGCACGTCCATCTGCTCGGCGATGTTGCCGACGGGCAGGTTGGCCGTTGCGTCCGCGAAGATGCCCGTGCCGTCGTTCAGGTAGAGCCGCGGCTGCCCGCTCCCGAACCTCGTGGCCCCGTTGTTGCAGAAAGCCAGGTCAAGGTCACCGTCGTTGTCCACGTCGCCGAAATGCGCGCGTGCGCTCGACATGGTGAAGGTCGGCAGGCGCGTCGTGGTCTGGTCGCTGAACACGCCCGCGCCGTTATTGATGAGGAGCTGCGGCCGCTTGTTGAAGTCGTTGGCGAGAATCAGGTCCCAGTCGCCGTCACGGTCGACGTCGCCCGCCTCCACGCCGCGGTACCAGCCGGTGATGCCGGCTGCGCGGGTGGCCGTCTCGTCGGCGAACACGCCGAGGCCGTTGTTGACGTAGACGCGAACCGGAAGCGCCGTGCCCTGCGTGGAGTACCCCTGCCCGTTGGCCCACACGATGTCGAGGTCGGTGTCACCGTCGATGTCGACGACGGTGCACTGGTTGGTGTAGTCAGACTGCACCGGGAATCGAGTGGAGGTCTGCTGCACGTACTGCTGCGCGGCCGCGGGCAGGCAGGGAATGACGGCAAGGGCAGCGACGGCCAGGCCGCGGAGCGCGGAGGTCGAGGAGCGGGGCATGGGGTTGGGTGGAACATAGCCCGCGTTCGGGCCCGCCCCAAGCACGAGCACCCAAGATGGGCCCCAACGTCCGCAAACGACGCCGGAACCGTGCGCGGCGACCCCGATCCCCGGGCTAGCCTGACCCCATGCATGGCCCCACGCTGCCCGCGTCGCCGCTGAACGCCCCACGAGGCGTCGTCGGGCGTTCGAACGGCGTCGTCGGGCGTTCGAACGGCGTGGGCCTGCCCCGAGCCGTGCTGGCCCCGCTGCGCGCGCTGCTTGCCATCGCCCTCGCGGCCCTCGCACCCTCCCCCGCCCTCGCCCAGGACAACGCCGCCCCGCTCTGGCGCGCGGCATTCGACGCGGCGGGCATCAACACGCCGGACGGCTCCATCTTCGGCACCGACGACATGGCCTGGGCCGATGGCGTCTCGTTCCCGCTCACCGACGGTGACCGCGCGCGCATGGCCGACCTGATGGACCGCACGGCCGCCGTGCGCCAGCAGTTCGAGGCCGCGGCGCGGGTACGCAAGTGCGACTGGGACTTCGACCGCTCGAAGGGGTTCGAGCTGCTGCTTCCGCATCTCTCCGGCATGCGCAGTGCGGGGCGCCTCCTGCGCATGCAGGCGATGTGGGAGCTCGACGAGGGCCGCACCGAGGCCGCCATGTCGACGCTCGGGGCGCTGGGAAACGTGGGCGTCCAGGCGGGCCAGGACGACATCGCCATCAGCTCGCTGGTGGGTGCCGCGGTGAACGGGCTCTTCGTGGACTCCGCGAACATGGCGATCGACCAGGGTGCCGTCGATGCGAAGACCGCGAAATCCATGATCGAGGCCATGCCGGGGCTTCGGTCGCCGGACCCGTTTGCGTTCGGGCAGGCGGTTGCCGGCGAGGGCGCGATGCTGCAGTCGTGGATCGGCGGCGTGAAGGACGACGCTGCGCTGCAGAAGTTCCTCGGCGAGGCCGCGAACACCGGCGTGGCACCCACCATCACCCTCGACCAAGCCAAGCGCGAGGCCGCCGCGATGGCACCGATCTACGAGCGCGCCGCGCGCGCGTTCGCAAACCCTGACCCGAACGCGGCACGCGAGGAGCTGCGCCGCATCGAGCGCAGCGCCGAGGGCGGCCGGTTCGGCGAACTGGCCAAGCTGCTGATGCCCGCCTTCGGCACCATGTACGAATCCAAGCTGCGCGCGCAGCAGGACCTCGCGGTGCTCTTTGCCAAGCTGCAGGCGATTGCCGAGGAGAAGGAGAAGCCCGCGGACCTGAAGAACGCGGCGCTCCCGCTTGCGCGCGCGAGCGCCGCGGTGCGGTCGCTGCCCGCGGACATCCAGGACGGCGTGGAGCTGCTGCGCGTGGCGCCCGATGCGCTGGATGCATCGCAGCGCACGCGCGTGCTGGAGGCACTCGACCGCTCGCGCCCGCGGCTGATGGCGGCGCTCGCGGAGGCCGCTGCGTGCAAGCGCTGCGACTTCGCGGTGCTGCGGCTTCCCGAGCCGGGCCTCGACGCCACGCTCCTCGGCGGCATCCGGGGCGCGGTGCGGGCGACGCTCGCGGATGCGCTGCGGAGGGCGCGCGATGCGCGTCGCGCCGACGATGCCGCGGCCGCCGTGGCCACGGCGCTCCGCGCCGGCGCGCTGCTTGCGCAGGACCCATCCACCATGCGCGCTGCCGTGGGCCACGCCATCTGGCGCGATGCCGCGGCGGCGCTTGCCGACACCGCGCGCATCGGCCCGCTCGGAAAGGACGCGGTGACGCAGCTGGAGATTGCCGCGGCCAGCATGCCGGGCGGCGATCCGTTCGGTTTCCGCAAGGCGGTCGAGGCCGATGCCACGCGCCTTGCCGGGCAGGAACGCTGGGCCAAGTCGCGCTTCCCGGAGGCGCTCGAGATGCGCGCGCAGGTGCAGAAGCAGCGCGGCGCATCTGCGGTGTTCGCGGCCGTGGCGTTCGAGTCGCTGCGGCGCGGCGATGCGGTGCCGGGCACCGACGCCGCGGTGCTGGTGCGCGTGAGCGACATCGTGCCGCCGGACGCCGTGCAGCGCATGGAGGCCGCCATCGCGGCGTGGACCGCGCGCGAGGCGCAGATGAAGGCCGCCGAGGTCGCCGATTTCGCCGTTCCGTGGGACCTGCCGCTCGAGGAGCAGCGAGCGCGCGTGCGCAAGATCGACCCCGTGCGCGGCGTGCAGTTCGTCGATGCGGGCCAGATGGCGAGCACCGCGGCGGCGGACTACGCCGCGGCGTTCGATGCGATCAAGGCGGCGGGGAAGCCGGTCACCGAATGAAGCGCAGCCGACCGAAGTCGATGCCGCCGTTCTTCAACCCAAGCGGCGCCGGGAAGTACACGGCCCACGCCTTGCCCACGATCATCGATTCCGGCACCACCCCCGGCTGCGAATCGCCGTAGGTGCGCAGCGTCAGCGCGTGCGCGCGGCCCCAGAGGCGCGAGTCGCGGCTCGATGCCGAGTTGTCGCCGAGCATCACGTACTCGGCCTTGCCCAGGCGCGCCGGGTGCTCGTAGTCGGTCGTGAACGCCGGGCCGCTCAGGTAGTCGCCGTTGATGGGCTGCTGGTTGTTGGCGTCGTGCAGCTGCGGGCGGTAGTAGAGGTCGCGGTCGAGTCGTACGCGGTGCAGCGTGAAGGGCGCGGCGGACTGGAACCTCCACGCGAGCTTCGGCGGCGTGGGCATGCGTGTGTCGGTGTGCCGGCGCGCGTACTGCTCGACGGTGCGGCCGAACATGCTGCTCATGATGCGGTCATCGAGCGACTTGTATTCGTAGGGCAGCTGCAGCACGAGCGCCCCGTCCACGAACACCCAGAGCTGCTGGTCGACGTGCCAGCACTCGAACGCAAGCGTGCCGTCGCCGCGCGGGGCGAACGTGCCGCTTGCGCTTCCGAGCTGCTCGCCGCCCTCGAGCGCGCGGCGCGCCACGGTCACCTCGCCGGTGCCGCGCACGGTGAACTCCATCACCGAGTTGCGTGCGGTCAGCTCGAATATGGTGGCGAAGCCCGCGAGGTCTGCGCACTCCACGCTCGCCGAGAGCCGCAGGTCGCTGACGGGGAAGCAGGTGTCCTGGCGCCAGCCGAGGTCGCTGATGCCGCGTGGCGTGCGGCGCATGGCGTCGTAGACCATGCGGATCGAGTTGTAGGCGCTCCAGTCATCGAGCGGGATTCCCTGCGTGTCCCACGCCAGCTCCGTGGCGCCGGTGCCCGCGAACTTCCACGCGCGGCTCGGCGCGAGCGTCCAGCCGGTGCTGCCGCCAGCCGGCTTCCATGGCGCACCGGACCAGCCGGAATCCATGCCCGAGGCCACCGCGTACGGCCGCAGAGCCTTGTCGAGCGCGTCGACCGGCACCACGGGCTGGAAGTCGCTGTCGTAGACGGGCTGCCACACCGCGCGCTGGATGTACTCGGGCTTGCGCTGGATGCGCAGTTCCGCGGCGCGTGCGTCGGCCGGGCCGGTGAACGCGTCGCCGTCGAGCAGCACGAAGGCCTCGTCGGGCATCCCCACCATGCGCTTGATGTAGTTCTGCGCCTCGCCCGCGGGGTCGACGGGCATCTTGAAGACCACCACGTCCCAGCGCTTCGGCCGCGTGAACGCGAAGAGCGGCTTCAGCACCAGCACGCGGTCGCCGGCGCGCGACTGCTGCACCACGTCGAGGGCCGAGCGCTGCTCCACGGGGATGCGCGTGGACACCATCGGGTCGACGAGCGGCACGGTGGACGGCGCGGACACGTTGCGCGGGTCGCGCATGGTCACCATCAGCCGCGCCATCTGCGAATCGGCCGGGTACTCGAACCCCGTCACCGGGCTCTGCACGCGCACGTGCTCGCCCATCAGCGTGGGTCCCATGGAGCCGGTCGGGATGACGAACCCCTCCAGCACGAACCCGCGGAACGCCATCGCCAGCGTGAAGGCGATGGTCAGCGACATCAGCGTGCCGACGACGTCCGTGTCCTGCTTCTCTCGCTTGGTGGCGGTGGCCATTGGGAAGGATCGTACGAGGCCGGAAAATCAGCCGGGTGAACCGGACTGGCCTTCCGCGCCGCCGCCCTTGCCGCGGCGCCTGCGCCGGCGCTTGCGCTTCGCCTGGCCACCGGATGCATCCGGCTGCGCGCCAGCCTCGGGGACGCCGGGACCGGCGCCGGCCGCGCCACCGGTGGGCGTACCGTCGGTCTTCGGCCGCTGCGACTTCTCGCGGAAGGCCTGCTGCTGCGCGTCCTTGGCGGGCCGTCGGTCGGCCGCGCGTCCGGGTGCGCCGGCGCGCTGGGCAACGTCCTCGCGACGCATGCCGCGGAAGGGGTCGCCGCCCGGGCCCGCGGAAGGGGCGCTTCCGGGCGCGGGGCAGGCGTCCACGGGCAGCAGTTCCTCCACGGGCACCGCGATGTCGCGGCCGTCGTGGTCGAGGCGCACCAGCACCAGCTGCACCAGGATCTTGGAGTCGATCACCGTGCCGGGACCCTCGGCCGTGCCGACGCGGCTCTTGTTCTTCGGCAGGTTCTTCGAGAGCTCCGCGTAGGTCTGGTCCTCGTAGCGCAGGCAGCACATCAGGCGCCCGCAGCGGCCGCTGATCTTGAGCGGGTCGAGCGATGCCTTCTGCACCTTGGCGCTCTTCATGCTGACCGGCTTCAGCACCTTCAGGAAGTTCTTGCAGCAGCAGTGCTGGCCGCACTTCTCGTAGTCGGCGGTGAGGCGCGCCTCGTCGCGGGCGCCGATCTGGTGCATCTCCACGCGCGCGCCGAAGCGGCGGGCGAGCGCGGGAACCAGCTCGCGGAAGTCCACGCGTTCCTCGCTCAGGTAGTGCACGGTGACGTGCTCGCCGCCGAGGACGGGCTCGACCTCCACGATCTTCATCGTGAAGCCCATGGATGCGGCCTCGCGGCGCACGCCGTCGAGCTCGGCGCGCGCGAAGCGGTCGCGCAGCGCGCTCCAGGCGTTCATGTCCTCGACCGAGGCCACGCGCAGCACCCGGCCGCTGGTGTGGAACGGGTAGTCCTTGCCCCCGGAGTTCTCGACGTACTCGAGCATCTCGCGCCGGCTCACGCTCTTGGAGCACCCGCTGTTGGGGCAGGTGGTGGTGAGCATCTCGGCAAGCTCGGTGCCGCGGTGGGTGCGGACCACGATCTTGCTGCCGCAGCCTGGCTTGGCGTCGCCGTCGTAGGGGTACTCGCCCACCAGGCGCAGCGACCCGAACTTCACCACGATCGAGCTCGGCGGCTTCAGGCGCGCGTAGGCCTCGGCATCCGTGAGCGCATCGCGGTGGGCAGGGTCGGCGTCGCGCTCGAAGATGGGGAGGGGAAAGATCGACATGCGAAAATGTGTCCGGGGTGAACCCGCACCTCTTTATCCGGTCAGTGCCGCGCGAACCGGACGACGGCGAGCGCGGCAGGCAAGGTCCGCGACAAAGGAGTGCGGGGTTACCCCGAACACAATCTACGCGTACGCGCGCACGCCCTCGCACGTGCACACGAGATTTCGGTCGCCGTAGGGGTTATCCACGCGGCCCACGGACGGCCAGTACTTCCACACGCGCAGCCAGGGCGCGGGGTACGCGGCCTCCTCGCGGGTGTACGGGCGGTCCCACGAGCTCGCGGTCACCACGTCCGCGGTGTGCGGCGCGTGCTTGAGCGGGTTGTTGTCCTTCGGCCAGGCGCCGGACTCGACCTTGCGGATCTCCTCGCGGATGGCGATCAGCGCGTCGCACAGCCGGTCGCACTCGGCCTTGCTCTCGCTCTCCGTCGGCTCGAGCATCAGCGACCCGGGCAGCGGCCAGCTCATGGTCGGCGCATGGAAGCCGAAGTCCATCAGCCGCTTCGCCACGTCATCCGGCTTGATGCCCGCGCTCGCGTCGAACGGCCGCAAGTCGATGATGAACTCGTGCGCGCACCGGCCGTTCGCGTTCGTGAACACCACGCTGTAGTGCCCCTCGAGCCGCTTGGCCATGTAGTTGGCGTTCAGGATCGCCACCTCGGTGGCGCGGCGCAGGCCCTCGGCGCCCATCATGGCGATGTACATCCAGCTGATCGGCAGGATGCTCGAGCTGCCGTACGGCGCCGCGCTGATCGGCCCGATCGCGTGCTTGCCCGCGCTGCCGGGGCGCACCACCGGGTGCCCGGGCAGGAAGTCCGCCAGCCGCTCGACCACGCCGATCGGGCCCATGCCCGGGCCGCCGCCGCCGTGCGGGATGCAGAAGGTCTTGTGCAGGTTCAGGTGGCAGACGTCCGCGCCGATGTCGCCCGGCCGCGTCAGCCCGACCTGCGCGTTCATGTTGGCACCGTCCATGTACACCAACCCGCCGTTGGCATGCACGATGTCGCAGAGCTCGCGGATGCGGTCCTCGAACACGCCGTGCGTGCTGGGATAGGTGACCATGCACGCAGCCAGGCTCGCCGCGTGCAGTTCCGCCTTCTTCCTGAGGTCCGCGAGGTCCACGTTGCCCTCGGCATCGCTGTCGACCGGCACCACCTGCATGCCGGCGATCACCGCGCTCGCCGGATTGGTGCCGTGCGCGCTGTCCGGGATCAGGCAGACGGTGCGGTTGCGGTCGCCGCGGTGGTGGTGGTACGCGCGGATCACCATCAGGCCCGCGTACTCGCCCTGCGAGCCGGCGTTCGGCTGCAGGCTGACGGCCGCGAAGCCCGTCACCTCGCAGAGCCACTGCTCGAGCGTGCGGAACAGCTCGGCGTAGCCCTTCCACTGGTCGGCGGGCGCGAACGGGTGGATCTTGCCGAAGCCCGGCCACGTGACCGGGATCATCTCGCTGGTGGCGTTCAGCTTCATCGTGCATGACCCGAGCGGGATCATGCTGTGCACCAGGCTGAGGTCCTTGCCCTGCAGGCGCCACAGGTAGCGGAGCATCTCGTGCTCGCCGTGGTAGCTCGCGAACGTCGGCTGCTGCATGAACGCGCCCGTGCGCGCGAAGGAGCCGAGGTTGGCGACCGGCGCGGTTCGCGCCAGTTCGGCGACCTTCGGCGCGGGCTTGCCGGTGCCCGCGGCGAACGCCTCGATCAGGTCCTGCAGGTCGGAGGGCGACACGGTCTCGTCGAGCGCCACGCCCACGCTGCCGTCGCCGAACGCACGCAGGTTGATCCGCTTGGCCGCCGCGGCGGCCATCACGCCCTGCTGCGTGGCGCCGCCGCCGAGCCTCACGCGCAGCGTGTCGAACCACGCGTGCGTGCCGCAGTCGTGGCCGAGTGCCTTCAGCCCCGCCGCAAGCGTGTTGGCGGCGCGATGCACGCGCGACGCGATCGCCTTCAGGCCCTCGGGCCCGTGCCACGCGCCGTACATGCCCGCGATCACCGCAAGCAGCACCTGCGCGGTGCAGATGTTGCTGGTGGCGCGCTCGCGCTTGATGTGCTGCTCGCGCGTCTGGATGGCCATGCGCAGCGCGGGGTTGCCCGCCGAGTCGCGGCTCATGCCGATCAGCCGGCCCGGCATCTTGCGCACATGCTCGGTCTTGGTCGCGAAGAACGCCGCGTGCGGGCCGCCGAAGCCCATCGGAACGCCGAAGCGCTGCGCACTGCCGAGCACCACGTCCGCGCCCCACGAGGCCGGCGGCTCAAGCAGCGTGAGCGCGAGCAGGTCGGTCGCGGCCACGAGCATCGATCCCGCGCCATGCAGCGCATCGGCGAACGCGCGGAAGTCATGCACGCGCCCGCTGGTGCATGGGTACTGCAACAGCGCGCCGCAGAACGAGCCGTCCTTCACGGCCGCCGGGTCGGGCTTGCCGATCACCACGTCGATGCCGAGGCCCGACGCGCGCGTCTCGACCACCGCGATGGTCTGCGGGTGGCAGTCCTCGGCAACGAAGAAGCGCTTCTTCTGCTGGCCGCTGGCGGAGAAGCACAGGCTCATCGCCTCGGCCGCCGCGGTGCCCTCGTCGAGGAGCGACGCGTTGGCCACCTCCATGCCCGTCAGCTCGCAGACCATGGTCTGCCAGTTGAGGATCGCCTCCAGGCGGCCCTGCGAGATCTCCGCCTGGTACGGCGTGTACGCCGTGTACCAACCGGGGTTCTCGAGCACGTTGCGCAGGATCACGGGGGGCGTGATCGTGTCGTGGTAGCCCATCCCGATGTAGCTGCGCCACACCTGGTTCATGTCCGCGAGGCGCTTGAGCGCACCCAGCGTCTCGGCCTCGCCGCGCACGGGGAACGCCTGCGCGTTGGTCGGGTCGGCGATCTCCAGCCCGCGGCCCATGCGGATGCCCGCCGGGATGGCGGACGCGATCAGCTCGTCCATCGTGCCGCAACCGAGCGCCGCCAGCATGGCGCGCTCGTCGGCGGGCGACGGCCCGAGGTGGCGCCGCGCGAAGGTATCGAGCGGGTCGAGCGGCCCGGGCTGGGCGGACGCGGGCGAGGTGGCCTTCGAGGAGGTCGGCGTGGTGGTCATGGCTCGGTTTCCGATCAGCTCGGCGCCGTGCGGCACCGCTTTGCTGAAGGGAAAAGTATAGGAGCCACCCCCTCCCGCCCGACCCGCTCAATTGCTGCGGGGCATGGGCGAAACCGGGGGATTCGGGGAGACCGGGCAAACCGGGGCAGGTGCGATGGGAAGCGGGCCGGAGGCGTAGTTTCGGAACATGGGGCCTAGAATCACCCATCGCGAGGAAGCATGAGCTTCATCGCCATGGGCGATGATTCCGCCCGTCAGCACATTCCGCCATCCCGCCAGGAGCCCGACGGCACGGTGCCGTCCGGGAGCCCCCTGCCCGCCCATCGGCGCGCCGGGGCGCCACGCACGCCGTCCAACGGCACGCTTCAAGGAGACCGATTGAGCCCAAACCCGCGCACGAGCCTGTTCATGAACCTCCGCGAGCACCTCAAGGCAGCCAGCCTGCAGTTCTTCGAGCGCCCGCAGGAGCGGCAGCTGCTTCTCATGATGCGGACGGAGTCCATGACCTTCGTGCAGGTGGTGACGGTTCGCCCGGACGGCGTAGGCATCCGCGTGGAGACGAAGCTGCCGCTCGTGGTGCCGGTGCACCGGCGCCTGGCCGCGGCCGAGCTGGTGGCACGCCTCAACCGAGTGACCGAGCGCGGCCACTACGACCTGGACATCGACACGGGCGACATCGTGTTCCGCATCGACGCGCATGCGCTCGGGAGCGTGCTGTTCCCGGGACTGCTGGTGAAGCTCCTCTCCATGACGCTGCAGCCGGTGGTGCGCGACTGGCCGGTGCTCGAGGGCGTGCTGCTGCACGACAAGGACAGCCGCGAGGCGATCAAGGCCAATGCCGAGCGCATCGCGCGGCTCCACGAGGAGCAGCAGCGCGCCGAGGGCACCAAGGAGCGGCCGCGCAAGCCGCGCAAGCCCGACGAGAAGCGCCGCAAGGCCCGCGAGAGCCTCCAGAAGTTCCTCGAGCAGTTCGAGGGCGGTTCCGACGCGTCGCCGAAGCCGGACGGCGATCGCCCGGACACCGGCACGCCCCCGGCCGCGGGCCCCGAGGACACCGGGCAGCCGCCCGAGCCCGCGAACTAGAATCACGCGCGTGGCCACCAAGCGAAAGACACCGAAAGGCGAGCGCGGTCGCGCGGACAACGTCGAGATGATGGAGCGCGTGCGCCAGATCATCGATCTGGCGTCCGGGCACCAGCAGCCGACGCGCGAGGAACTCGCCGCGGAATTCAAGATCACCACGCGTGCGCTCGCCAACGTGATCTCGTACATGAAGGCGATCGGCGTGGAGATCTCCTCGCAGCCGCGCCCGCGCGACGGCAAGAAGGGCTACGTGGTGAACGCGGCCAACTTCCTGCGCCAGGACATGTCCGTGGCCGAGGCGGTCGCATCGGTGCTCCTCACGCAGTCGGCGCTCGGCACGCCGCTGGCCGCCGACCGCGACAGCGCGGCAAGCGGCGTCCACCGCATCGCATCCAGCCTGGGCAAGGGCGTCCGGCAGAAGCTGGAGCAGCTCGAGGGACGCTTCGCCGTACGCCTGCTGCGCGCCGCCAAGCCGCCGCACCCGAACACCTTCCGCGTGGTTCTCGACTGCCTGCTCGAGAACCGCGTGATGACCATGGAGTACGAGTCTCCGTACGCCGCGAAGAAGGGGCCGGCCGCCGCCGATGCGGCGATGGGTGCCGCCACCGCCGCCGCGGCGGCCGCGGGCGCGGGGCCCAAGGCGCGCAAGATCGAGACCGTGCTCGTGGAGCCCTACGGCGTGTTCTTCGCCAAGCGCAGCTGGTACCTGGTGGGCCGCAAGCGGCCAGCCGGTGCCATGCGCCTCTACAAGCTCGCGCGCATCAAGCGGCTCGAGGCCACAAGCCAGCACTTCGAGATGCCGCGCGGCTGGACCATCGATCGCCACCTCGAGAACGCGTGGGAGATCATCACGAAGGACGCGAACGCACCCACGGTGAAGGTGGTGGTGGACCTGAGCAAGGACGTCGCGGGCAACATGCTCGAGACGGAGTGGCACCCCACGCAACAGGTCACGATGCGCCCCGACGGATCGGCGCGCTTCACGGCGCGCGTGGCCGGCTTCGAGGAGATCGTGTGGTGGATCCTCTCGATCGGCAGCAATGCGCGCGTGGTGGAACCGAAGGAGCTGCGCGACCGCGTCCACGACGAGATCCGCCGCATGCACCGCATGGTGGAGCAGGACGGATGATCGCGCCGTGAGCCCGGGCGACCCGATCGACTTCGACTTCTCGAACCAGCCGCCGCGGCACGAGCCGCCGGCGAGCGCGGACGGCGCTGAAGCGCCGGTGGACGCAGGCGAGCCGCCGGGTGCGCCGCCGGTGGCATCACCGGGCGCATCGCCGGGCACTCCGACGGGTCCATCGCCGGGCGCGCCGGTGAGCACTCCGACGAACACGGCTGCCGAACTCGCACCGCCAGTCCCGCCCGTGCCCCCGTTGCCCCCCATTCCGCACCGGCCCGCGGGTGGCGTGGCCGTGTCGGCGGCCGGCGCACCGGCCGGCGCACCCATCACGGACTTCCGAACGCAGTCGTATCCGTTCGCGACCACCTCGCGCTTCCAGCAAGGTGGTTTCAGCGATCCGCAGGTGACACGGCGCGCATCGCACGGCCGGCGGATGACCTGGGGCATCCTGGCAGCGCTCGGCGCGGTGCTCTTCGCGGCCAGCGTGGTGGTGCTGATGCGGGTGATCGACCGCTCGATGCACGGCTGACGCGCAGGCGAACATCGACGCGAATGCACGCCGCCGCAGACGCGCGTGACTGCGGAGTTGCCTCACCAACACAAACATTCGGGTTGAACTTTGGCCGAAATCCGGCGGCGGTTCCGCGGGCATCCCTACCTTCGCACGCGCAAGGAACACCGCGGCCACGCGCCGCACGGAGGCCCCGATGTCCGCCCAGCCCGAGCCCGCCATCACACGCACATCCGCACGCGTGCCGGGCGATCCCTCGCGCCTGCTCGAGGTGGCAGCGCTCCGCCAGTTCATGGGCGCGCCCACGGTCACGGCCGTGCTCGAGGACGCCGCCGACCGCGCCGTCAGCGCCGGCCGCATCCTGGAAGACACGCTCATCACCGGCCCCGAGGACTCGGGCAAGCAGGTGGTGGCACGGGCGCTCGCGCGCGATGCCGCGCAGCGCGCCGTGGAAGTGGACGCCGCGTGGATCCGGAACGCCCGCCACATGGCCCGCATCCTGCGCGCGCTCGAGGACCGCGACGCGCTCCTCCTGCGCCGCGCGGACGAGCTGCGCCCGGCCACGCTGCGCATGCTGGCGTCCCTCATGGGCATGCGCACGCTCCCGCGCGATGCGGACCGCGGCCAGCCGATGGCCGACTGCACCGTGATCGCGACCGCTGTCGCCCTGCCGCGGCGCGCCTTCGTGCTTCGGCGCATGTGCTCGCTGCACGTGGAGCTGCCGCCCGCAGGCCCCGACGCCCGCGCCGCGGCCGCCTTCCGCGCGGCGCAGGCCCTCGGCATGCCCGGCACGCCGGAGCTGCGGGCGCGCCTCGAGGCCCGCGCCGCCGACGGGGCCGGAAACCTCGAATCACCCATGAATCCTGCGGCAATCGCGCGAATCGCGGCGGCGAGGGGTTGACCGCACCTCTCTTTAGGAGTGGAGGCATGGAAGGCGGCCCATCACTGCGGTTTCCGATCGAGCTCAGCACGGCGCTCCCTCACATCCGGGAGCCTGCCTTCCGGCGACACGGCTTCGTGGTCTCTCGCCGGATCACCCGTCGTGCCATGCGGCGCGTTGACCTCACCAGCGACGCGCTTCGGAATGTCATCGCAAACCTCGAGGCAACGGACTATCAGGACCGACTCATGACGGATCCATGACGGACCCATGTCGGACCCATGACGGACCACTACTGCACCGATCGAGAAGTGTGGGTGTTCCGACCAATCGTCGGCGGCCAGCGGATGTAGGTGAAAGTGGCTTTCCGACGGGTGCCCGAAGGCCCCGAGTCTGCGCTGATGGTGTGGTCGTTTCACCCGCCGCGCTTTCCGCTGGAAGCAGGCTGACGATGCAACCGGTGATGAATGGACCGCAGATCCTCTTCTGTCCGCGCTGCTCGGCCATGAGCCCGGCGAGGCCGCTTGCCTATGACGAGGATTGCGAGATCCATGGCGTGGAGTTCTCGTTCCACGTCGATGCGTTCGAGTGCATGAACTGCGGTGAGGAACTCGCCGATCCGGCGGATCCAGAGCTGATGCGCCCGATGTACGACGCCTACCGCGCCGCGTCAGGAACGCTCGATGCTGCCAGCGTGAAGGCGATCCGCGAGCGATCGGGGCTCAGCCAGGTGGCATTCGCAACACTGCTCGGCATGAGCCCGGCAACCATCAACCGCTTCGAGATGGGTGCGCCAATTGCGATCAAGGAGGACAACCTCATCCGCATGGCCGGCATCCCGAGCGCGCTTCGCATGCTGCTGCGGCAGCGCGGCCACCTGCTCAAGCCCGGCCAACGGCCGAAGCGTTAGCCCGCCCGACCGCCCCCGCCTCGCTACGCCAGCCACTCCCGCATCACCCGCCCGTGCACGTCGGTGAGCCGCATGTCGCGGCCGCCGAAGCGCGAGGTCAGCAGGCGGTGGTCGAAGCCGAGGCAGTGCAGCATGGTGGCGTGCAGGTCATGGATCTCGACTGCGCGGTCGACGGCCTTGTAGCCGAAGTCGTCGGTGGCGCCGTAGGTCATGCCGCCCTTGATGCCGCCGCCGGCAAGCCACACCGTGAAGCCATGCGGGTTGTGGTCGCGGCCGTCGGTACCTTGCGCAAACGGCGTGCGCCCGAACTCGCCGCCCCACACCACCAGCGTCTGCTCGAGCAGCCCGCGGCGCTTGAGGTCCGTGAGCAGCGCGGCAATCGGCTGGTCCACTGCGCGCGCGTTGTCC